>WNFY01002971.1_pt1 | contig 24270 bp, 22 predicted proteins | sample 5400091 | NCBI WGS metagenome assembly WNFY01 (sample SAMN13153364, study PRJNA577476) | soil metagenome | isolation source: 60 cm soil or saprolite under grassland replicate 1 | place: USA:California | collected 2016-06-15 | reverse complement strand
GTTCGTACCGGCCCTGACGTCCTGACGTAATCGATTGATCCGTCGCGACATTTTCAGTCAATCCCGTCCCGGCCGGCAGCAGCGCGGGCAGCCGGCCCGCCAGGAACGGATCGGCTGGCGGCTTGCCGGCCGGCTCGAGGCCGAACAGCACGCCGGAGAGTCCGCCGGCTCCCGGGAGCAGCAGGCATTGGGTCGGCTTGGGCTCGAAGCCGGACGCGTCGGCAAAGCTTCGCACCGGCGCATCGAAGGCCTGGCGCAGCGCCGGCCAGGTCGCATCGGTGACGAACCAGATCGGGACGCCGGTCCCGCTGCGCGTCGAAAAAGCCGGATGCATGGAGGAATTCCCGTGGCGAGGCCCGCCTCTAACACGCCATCCGTTCCCGGGAAAGCGGGCGGCCCCAGCCGGTTAACCGGACAGCGGAGCGGGGAGCTCGTGGCAAGGCCCGTCTCCACGTGACATCGAAGACCATCAAACTTGAAATGACTTGCAAGCTTGCCTTCCTGCCAAAGGACACTGGTGGAAGTTTTGCCGATTGCACCATCGAGCCACATGGGCTCAAATGAAACCAGGGCTGGTGCGTCAATCTGCTGGTCCAATCGGTGCAGATATGGTTGATCCAATCGAAAGTAGTTCGAAAACCATCCTTCGCTCGTTCGGGAACTGTTTTCTTTTCCGGGGCCTTGAACCAACTCATCGCGATGCATTGGTGGCCCAGGCGCGGCTCCAGCACTTCGATGCTGGTCAAACGATTTTCCTAATGGGGTCCCCGGGAGAAAGCATGATGGCGGTCCTCAACGGTAAGGTCCGGATAAGTCTATCCTCTGCGGATGGTCGGGAAGTTCTGCTCGCAGTTCTCCAAGAGGGTGAAGTATTCGGAGAGATTGCGATGTTGGACGGGAAAGAGCGTACGGCTGATGCCCGGGCCGCCACCCCTTGTGATCTTGCTATCCTTGAGCGACGGGATGCCTTGAATTTTTTGGAAAAAAATCCGAAAGCCTGCCTTCGACTGATCGAGGTATTTTGCCAGCGAATGCGCCTGACGGATGAACGTATTGCGGAAATAGCGATGCTTCAGTTGCCAGCTCGACTCGCAAAGGCGTTCCTTCGAATAATCTATGAGAAACCGGATTCGAGATCTCGGGGTCCTCTCCCAGTTATCCGACTATCGCAACGCGAACTTGGCGGTCTGATCGGAGCGACACGAGAGAGGGTCAATAAATGCCTTCGGGAATGGCAGCGCCGCGGTATCGTCCGGATCGAGGATGGACGGATCACTGTTCTGAATCAGAGGAGGCTCGAGGAAGTGGCGGACGATTTGGATTAGGATCGGACCTTCAAACGCAGCGCTACATCCGGACGAATATTTGCAACGATTTTTGCAGCAAGACTTTCGCGTTTTTGGCTCCTCCCCGCACCCAGATGTGGAATTGCCAACATACCGGATGGCATTCATTCGAGAGCAATCTTTTCCGCCCGGGTATGGGGCCGGGACTTGTGAAGCCGTTCTGCCGGATTGCTTGAGGCCTATGCCCGCGCCGCGTTGGCCGCCGCCGCGCTGGTGCGCGTAGAACTAATGTCGGAATGATAGCCCCCGCCGCGAAAACGCGCGCAACTCTTTCAATGAAGTGCCTTAGATAGCATCGCCTCGAACACCCCGGGGGAGCGTCGCGCCCCCAGAGGAGCTGAAGGCTTCTTTTGGTCTCTTCCCGCATCGTCCATTCACTGGCATCGCGTGCGCTCATTTCGTTGTAGTCAAGATCTGATAAGTCCTTGAACAACTTCAGCAGGAGTTTCATGCCGCCCTCGGGGCTCTCTTGGAGTTGCTCTCGGAATTCATCGAGGACATCTGCGGGAGTAGAAAAAAGCTCTAATTGCCTACAAGGCAAGGAATCCGACGTCTCAAAATAGGCTTTTTGCGTCGGTCTAGTGGAGGGTTTCTTCCTCGCCAAGTTAATGGCGCTAGCACGACGTTTTCCCTTCTTGGTGGGCTTACTCGCTATGATCCAAGCACATCGAAACAACGACATAATTAACCGAAGAGTGGCGGCGGCAGAGACCGACGGCTCGAGCGACGTAATGCCCGCGACGGCGCTATCACCTTCGGCGATCTGATCGGCAAGCTCGAACTGCGCCCCCACCCACTCATCTCCCGCGGAATGGTTCGTTAACCGCGAGTCGCTATTTATTGAATCGGGCTGGCAGTCCCTCAGCATAAGTTCTGTGGAGGCGTACCATGTCAGTGCACATCTCGTACAGCCGCCGATTGTTCGGCCTCGACCAATTTGACTACCTGATGTTGCTCGTAGCGATCGCCGTGCTCGGAGTCATTGCCGCTCGGGGCGAGCCTCTACCCGCTACCCATACTTTTGCGGACAACATTTACGATGATCCTTGCGCCAGCGTCTTCGTTGAGAATGACTCGTGCTTCAACTTTCTGATCAGAGGTTCTCTGTCCCCCTCCGACGATTAGATGGTCACCGGTGCCTTTGCGCTAAGCAATCCAGGGCGCAGTCGGCTTCCGGCGCCTCCTTCGGCGCCTTTCGGCAAACCAGCGCCGGTCCATTTCCAGCCCTGGCGCTTCGCAAGCTTGCCACGAGCCGGAGCGCAGTTTCGCGCGGCAGCGCATCATAGAGCTTGGCAAGACCGAAAACTCTGACCAGGGATTTGCCGATGATCGGGTTTAGCAACAAAATAATTCGCAGGAACGCGTCTGTTGGCATCCCGAGTGCCTTGGCCGCAACCAGAAGAGGCTCAGCGCCCTCGTCTGCGACGATGCGCTGCGCGTATGTGGTGGAAATCCCGAGCGCGCGTTCGAGAGTGCGCGCGAACTCTGCGGGTTTGCGCTCTAACGCTGTCGTCTCCAGGTGCCGAAACTCGCCGGCTGCGGACACGTGTTCTGCGGCAACGGTCTTGCTTTCGGCTCTAATCGGTAAGCGATGGGAGATCTCGGCGGCATAGCGCAGCCCACGCTCCGCGATGATCGCAAGGAGGTCTGGTCCGCTAAGGCTATGCGAACGCTCAAGAATCGGACTCGCTACCTCCAGAACATCGCGTGCTAGCCTGCGCACCACCTCGGCCGGGGCCGCCGGATAGTTTGCTAGCCTCGCCGCGACAAGTTTCCTGGTCCCGATGTCGACCGAGTCGAGGAGCCGCAAAACTAGCTCGGTGTACTGGCGCTCTTCTGCGGATGTGTGTGTTGGCTTGTGAACATAAAAGTGCGTGAGCACGCGTACCAGGGCCGGCCGAATCTCGGCAGCATTGAACAGCGTGACATTGTCCAGAATCTCAAGTTGCGGGGGTACCGGGGACGCCTTCACTGAACCTGCTCCTAAAAAAATCAACGATGCGGAATCAACCTGACTAATCTCGCCGTGAGAAGCAGGATGGGTCAAAAGATCTTTTATAAGTATTGAGAATGTCGCTCCTGCGTGATGAGCGTTCCCAGACGGCTCAATGGTCAAATTCGAAATAAATCTTTTCGATTGCCTAATGGCACTAGAAAGTAGCGACGGCGAAAACGCCCGTTGCGAAGACCGACGCCTGATGCTCGCGCTGAGCCGACAGCGCGCTGGCTGTATAGCTGGACCCGAGTCGCTCGCAATCCGCCGAATCCATGGCGATCGATTGAGGACTGCCAGGCGAGGAACTCTTCGACCGTGAGCCTATAGCGCCCGCACGCCTCTTCGAGAGAGAGCAGCCCTCCGCGCACCGCGGCCACAAGCTCAGCCTTGCGGCGTATCACCCATCGTTTCGTCTTTGGGGATGGCAGATTCTCAATAGTCAACGGACTGCCGTCGGGGCCTATCACGCTTCTGATCTTCGGAAGTAAACCTTCAGTCATGGATCATTTCACATGGTACACAGACAGATCCGCGCCCTGTCTCCCATCGTAGGTTGTTCCAAAACCCTTTGATCTGCCAAGTAACCAATCCAGGTTCTTCTCAGCGCGGCTGTGGCGAGCGGACATCGAGAGCCTATCTAAATAGATTATGGTTACCGAAGCCTTAATGTCGTCGACGGCTGTGAAACCCAGGAGAATCGAAGCAGAGCCCTCATCGGCGATGATGTCATACCGCGTAACGAATCCTGAGGCACCAAACCCAGCGGGCAATCTCGCCAGGCGGATTCGGCCGGAAGCAACTCTCGAGAACCAGAATCGTACGCTATGGGTATTGCAAAACGCGCTCCAAAATGCCACCGTTACGGTTACCTTAACCCTCTGACTAAGCTCCACAAACGCGATTATTCTTGATGGTCGGTCAGGTAATCCAGCTCACGCCATCGGGCACCGAGACCGTGGAATGCCCACAGTGCCGTTCACTCGTTCCGTTTCGAAGGACCAACGATCCGATCATCGACAGCGCAGGATTCGAAACTTACCATTTGTTCTGCGCCGGTTGCCGAAAACGATTTTCGGGGATAATCGATCCGTGTGACAATTCTTTGCTGGTTGAATCTATTGAGTAACCAGCGGCATACGAGGCTTACGCCTGCCGCCGGGAGCTGCATTTCCAAGATGTCGAGGAAACAGCACATTAAGCAATGTCCGACCCGTTGTATCAGAAACGCCAATTGACCACCCGCTCCAGTCCAATTCGTGCGAGAACAGCAAAACGGCCTTCTCGATGAGGAGCAACGCGTGCCGATGCGCTGCGCCAATATGCGCGAGTTCGCGGCCTATTGGATCTGCGACGAACTGATCCCTCGATGAGAAATGAAAGAAGAAGCGAGTCACCGTTGTTTCCTTTCAACACATAGTTCGTCGCGGCATTTGTTTCGTCCGTCCTTTCCGGTGCATTTACATGATATTCTAAAACAGGCCGTTGATCCGATTAATACAATTGGAAACGCTAAATACCCCATCGCGTTCTCAAAACCTTTACCCTGTCGATCCAGCGGAGGGCCGTCCAATCCGTCAAAGCGGCGGCAGGGGAACGACTTTAGGACATATCCTAAACGGTTGCGGCGCACGTATCGTGGATGTTGGCTAATTTCGGCGATGCCATTAACCTCTTGCGGCCATCAACCTGGAGCCTTACTGATCGATGCGCATAGAACCGCGCCGTCCGCGCGAACGCACATGTCGGTCCGGCCGCAGCTCATGATCTTCGCTGCTTAGCCTGCTTTCTCTCACATGCGGCTCCCATCTGATTGTCGCCTGGACGCGAGCGACCAGAGTGCGATGGTTGTTCGCTCGTTGCCCTCGGTCGAAACGGAGGTCCTTTGACGCATCCCGCATCGACCAGCTCGCGGGGTAGGAAAGGTCAAGCTGCTTGGACCGCCATCAACGCGCCTGCATCGCCTAAGTCCAACGCTTCTTGGGCCTGGCGCTCCCGTCGTCAAACAACATCAGGCGCTTGGTGGCGTTACAGACTAGGCGCCTGCGGATACACGAAGACTTTCATAGTATCGCCGCTGCGCATCCGCCGAGACGGCACCACAGGTATGTAGGTTAATGATGCAGCGCGCCGACAGGCCATGAGATTCGTAACAATAATGCGCAAAAATTGCGAGCTTCTTTAGAGATACTACGTCGGCCTGATGGGGTATTATATCTCGAATGTACACAATATCAGCTTCAAGGAGTTGATTAAAAGGAACGCGGAAATTGTCTTTCTTAATGATCGGGGTTATCAACCATCGTTTCAGTTCAGCGAAATGAGCGGAATAAACCCTTGCTTCCGCGCGTAACAGTCAATCTCACCGAATGTTGGCTGCATCTTGCAGAGTGTAATAAAAGAGACTTCTGTCTGGAAGGAGCCGTCTGGGCGATCTCACCCCAGATTGTTGAAGAAGGTCTGAGACTTCAGGTCGCGCTCTAAAGCGAAATTCATTCCAGATGCATTTGCTCTAATATGCAACGTATGCCGCTGCCCATCCCCTATCGCATATGGCAGAACAGTTGTTCATGAGCAGCACGTTCTAGAATATACCGGCGCTTCAATACACCAGAATTGAGAGGAAGGCTCACCAGAGCACATATATCATCGTGAGTTTCGCGGTAATGGCCCACCCGACGGTTACAATCGCAGCAAAAAGGGCAGTTGAGATGAGGCCATAGGTGGCAGGGAACGTGCCTGGCCATGGCCAGCGCGCGGCAGTCAGGCGGCACTTCCTGATCATCTCTCTGGACTTGTTTTTCACGAACCGGGGAACAGAATCTGGCATTGTTGGCTCTTGATGGTTCCCTGACGCGCCCCGAACGAGCTCGTTATGCGCATTGTATTGCATCCGAACGTGGCCGGACACTAGCAAGCAGGCCTTGCGTCGGTATTAATTTTATTGTGTCATTCATATGTAGCCAGCGGAGTTGATCGCATGATTAACAGAACTTGAAGTGGCACCACTGTCGCGCGGCTTGTTTTTCGTTCACTGGTTTGCAGTGAAACTCCAATCTAGAGTTTTGCGCGAATTTCGGGCCCGAACGGATAGGGGTTGTCTGCCGTGGGCAAATCATACAAATAGGGGCGCCAACCCCGGCAATGCGGGGCGTATCTGACGCGATACTGATGCAGGCCGGCGATCGCGCGTTCGGTCAGCGACGAACGGCGAACAAGCTCCGCAGCCGCAGCGGGAGCGCCGCAAAACTATGCCGACGCGCTGGCACGCCTCACGGGATCGGCAGCGCGGTCGTCGATTTGATCTTCTCCATGGCGAACCGCGAGGTGACGTTTTTGAGCGGCACCGCCGCGATCAGCCGTTTGTAAAACGCGTCGTAGCCCTGGATGTCGGTGACCACGACGCGCAGCATGTAATCGACGTCGCCGGCCATGCGGTAGAATTCCATCACTTCCGGCATCGCCTGCACCACGTCGGCGAAATGCGTGAGCCAGGCCTGGCTGTGGTCCCCGGTCTCGATCGACACGAACACGGTGACGCCGAGCCCGATTTTCTCCGGATCGACGATCGCGACCCGCCGCTGGATCACGCCCTCGGCCTCGAGCCGCTGAATGCGCTTCCAGCATGGCGTCGAGGACAGCCCGACGCGTTGCCCGATTTCGGCGACCGACAGCGAGGCATCTGCCTGCAGCACCGCGAGAATTTTTCGATCGATGGCGTCCATTCGGCTCATGACCTGACCCCGGCAAACAGCGCTCGGCCCAAACGGGAATAAGTAGGGAATTATTCTGTCGCAAGCCGATCTCAGATTGTAAATGGAATTCCATCAACAACCAAAGCGAGCTTTTTGCAAAATGAAACGAGAATCGCCGCTGAATTCAGAACCTTAGCCTTGCGGGGGTGAGGGAATCCGCGCCGAGCGTAAGAGGCGCTTCATCCTCCACCCAGGCGCGGATGAGGTGGTAGGCGATCGCGACCGGCGGCGGCGTGGCAAATCGCTCGGGATGTTCCCGCGTCAGCATGCGGGCGACCTCGGCGCGGTCGAACCAGCGCGCATCCTCGAGCTCGGTGCGGTCGATCGCGATCTCGGTCGAGTGCGCGGCGGCGTGGCAGCCGATCATCAGCGACATCGGGAACGGCCAGGGCTGCGAGGCGAAATAGCGCACGTCGCCGCAATCGATGCCGGCCTCCTCGCGGATCTCCCGGCGCACCGCGGCCTCGATGGTCTCCCCGGGCTCGACGAAGCCCGCGAGGCACGACCACATGCCCGGCGGAAATCGCGACTGCCGCCCGAGCAGGCAGCGCCCGCCGCTCGTCGCCAGCATGATGACGACCGGATCGGTGCGGGGAAAATGCTGCGCCCCGCACGCCGGACAATCGCGCCGCCAGCCGCCCTGGACGGCGCGGGTGAGCGCGCCGCAATTGGCGCAGAAGCGATGCCGCGCGTGCCAATGCAGGATGGCTTTCGCCTCGGCGAGCGCCGCGAGATGCTCGGTCCCGACCAGTCCCTGGACCGCGATCGAGCGCAGGTCGATGATCGACAGATCGGTCTTGGCCTTGAGCGCCTCGATCTCGCCGGCATCGATCGCAATGCCGAACCGCCCGGCGCCCCCGACGGTGCCGAGGAATACCATTTCCTGAACCCGGGCCAGGGCCTGCGCCTGCACCAAGGGGAACAAAGGATCGTTCCCGGCCGGGCCTTGCCGGAGCACCACGAGCTCGCCGCACAGGACATAGGCGCCCGCATCGCTGCGGCCGGCGAGCGCGGCCAGAAATTCCGCGTCGCTCCGCCGCTCGCTCTGACGCTCGACCGGGTCCACGGTGTAACCGAGCCGCGGCTTGGGGCCGAGGTCGAAAGGAGGCATGGATGGGCTCCGGCGGGCGGGCTCTCGACCGTGGCATGAAGGCGATTGTGGTGCAATGTGCCGGCCCCGGCCGCAAGCGCGGGATCGATCGAGCGGAAAGCGTGGAAAGCCCCGCAACTTGCGTTCCCGCCGGGTTGGGCCGATATAGGCAGCGGGAGGTTGGCGGTGGACGAGCCACTCGCCAACCGGGTCAGGTCCGGAAGGAAGCAGCCCTAACGAGCTCCGGTTCGGGTCGCTCGTCAGCCTCCCACCCCTCGACATGATCAGTCCAAGCACCACGCATTGGGGCCGCGGCGGACCGGAAGCACGATGAGCAACGCCGAGACCTCTGATCCGTGGCGCATGGGGCTCGAGGCGCCCTCCGCGGCGGCGCCGGCGGCCGGCTATCGCGTGCTCGCCCGCAAATACCGGCCCGCCACGTTCCAGGATCTGATCGGGCAGGACGCCATGGTCCGAACGCTCTCGAACGCGTTCGAGGCCGGCCGCATTCCGCAGGCCTGGATCCTCACCGGTGTGCGCGGCGTGGGCAAGACCACGACCGCGCGCATCCTCGCCCGCGCGCTCAATTATCAGCGCGAAGACGGCTCCGGCAGTCCGACCATCGACATGCCGACGCTCGGCGTGCATTGCCAGGCGATCATGGAGAGCCGGCACGTCGACGTGCTGGAGATGGACGCTGCGTCTCACAACGGCGTCGACGACGTGCGCCAGATCAACGATGCGATCCGCTACGCCCCGGTCAGCGCCCGCTACAAGGTCTACATCCTCGACGAAGTGCACATGCTCTCGGCTGCGGCGTTCAACGCGCTGTTGAAGACGCTGGAGGAGCCGCCGCCGCACGCGAAGTTCATCTTCGCCACGACCGAGGTCCGCAAGGTGCCGGTGACGGTGCTCTCGCGCTGCCAGCGTTTCGATCTGCGGCGGGTCGAGGCCGGGCTGTTGACCAAACATCTCGGGGGCATCGCCGGCAGGGAGGGAGTCTCGGCCGAGCCCGAAGCGCTCGCCCTGATCGCTCGCGCCGCCGAAGGCTCGGTGCGCGACGCGCTCTCGCTCCTCGACCAGGCGATCGCCCACGCCGGCTCGGATCGAGCCGCGCAGGTTGCGGTCGGCGCCGAGGACGTGCGGCAGATGCTGGGGCTCGCCGACCGTGCCCGTATCGTCGATCTGTTCGAGGCGACGATGCGCGGCGACATCGCCGGCGCGCTTGCCGAGCTGCGCGACCAGTACGATTCCGGCGCCGATCCCGCCGTCGTGCTCGCGGATCTCGCCGAGTTCACCCATTTCGTGACGCGCGTGAAGATCGTGCCGGGCGTGGCGGAGGACCGCTCGCTCTCCGAGGTCGAGCGCCTGCGCGGCCGCGCTTTCGCCGCCGGCCTGTCGATGCGGGTCTTGTCCCGTGCCTGGCAGATGCTGTTTCGCGGCATCCCCGAGGTGCAGTCCGCGCCGAAGCCGATTGCAGCCGCCGAGATGGTGCTGATCAGGATCGCCTATGCGGCGGACCTGCCGACGCCCGATGAGGTGATCCGTTCGCTGCGCGAGGGAAAATCGCCGCAGGAGAATGGACCACAGCCGGCTGCCGCTCCGTCGCCCGGCCCCTCGCCGCGGCTCGAAATGCGCACCACGTCGCGCGCCGGCGGCCCGGCGCCGGTCCCGCGCGCGGAAGAGCCCGCGGCTCGTGCCGTTGCGGTCGCTCGCTTCGAGGATCTGATCGCGCTCGCGGACGAGAAGCGCGATCTTCCGACCCGCACCGCGCTCGAACGCGACGTCCGGCTGGTACGGTTCGAGGACGGCAAGCTCGAGATCGCGCTCGAGCCGGGCGCCCCGAAGTCGCTGGTGCACGAGCTTTCCCGCAAGCTCGCGGAATGGACCGGGCGCCGCTGGCTGGTGGTGGTTTCCGCGGAGGCGGGCGCGCCGAGCTTGCGCTCGCAACTCGAAGCGCAGCGCTCCGAGCTGGTGCGCGGGGTGCGCGCCGACCCGTTGGTCCAGGCGGTGCTGTCGCGATTTCCGGGCGCCGAGATCCTCGACGTGCGCCGCCGCGAGTCCGAGCCGATGCTGCCTGCCGGGCCGGCTGGCGATGCCGAGGCGGGCGCGGGGCTCGACGAGAGCTCGGCGTTCGGCAGCCGCGGTGCCGAGGATGCGGTCGATGACGATTTCTGACCCGCCGACAGGCGATCCAGGGTGACGCGATGCCCGATTTCACCAGCCTGATGAAACAGGCGGCGGAGCTGCAGGCCAAGATGGAGGCCTTGCAGGCCGAGCTCGACCGGATCGAGGTCGAGGGCACCGCGGGCGGCGGCGCCGTGACCGTCAAGCTGACCGCCAAGACCGAGCTCAAGTCGGTCGCGATCGATGCTTCGCTGCTCAAGCCCGGCGACAAGGAGATCGTTGAGGACCTGCTGGTTGCGGCGCACGCCGACGCGCGCCGCAAGGCCGAGGTTCTGCTGCAGGAAAAGATGCAGCAATTGACCGGCGGATTGCCGCTGCCGCCCGGCATGAAGCTGTTCTGATCGACGTATGTCCAGCGCCGCCGGCCCCGAAATCGACCGATTGATTCAGTTGCTCGCGCGCCTTCCGGGCCTGGGGCCGCGTTCGGCCCGCCGCGCCGCCCTGCATCTCATCAAGAAGCGGGAATTGCTGATGGCGCCGCTTGCCGCCGCCCTGCAGGCGGCGCTCGAGAAGATCGAGATCTGCGCATTGTGCGGCAATATCGACACCCAGAACCCCTGCACTTTGTGCGTCGATCCCAGGCGCGACGCCTCGGTCATCGTCGTGGTCGCCGACGTCGCCGATCTTTGGGCGCTCGAGCGCGCGCAAGCCATCAACGCACGCTATCACGTGCTCGGCGGAACGCTTTCCCCGCTCGACGGGGTCGGTCCGCAGGAGCTCGCGATCGATGCGCTGATCGCCCGCGCGCGGACCCCGAGCGTTGCCGAGGTGATCCTGGCGCTCAACGCCACGGTCGATGGCCAGACCACCGCCCACTACATCACCGACCTGCTGCAGGACGCGAACGTCAAGGTGACGAAGCTCGCGCACGGCGTCCCGGTCGGCGGCGAGCTCGATTACCTCGACGAGGGCACGCTCGCGGCCGCGATCCGGAGCCGCACCGCATTCTAGCGCAGGCGGGTGTGCCGGCTGGTGGTCGCCGCTTCGGCGGCGATCTGCCGAAAATGGCCGCGCCATTGCAACCAAGCCAGCAGCACGAAGCTCGGCAACGCCACCGCGACGCAGATTGCGAAGAAGGCCGGCCAGCCGGTCGCCGCCGCGACATAGCCGGCGCTGGAAGCGAGATACGTGCGGCCGACCGCCGCGAGCGCGGTCAGCAGCGCGTATTGCGTGGCGGTGTGCAGCGGGTTGCGGCACAGCGCCGACAGATAGGCGACGAAGATCACGGTGCCGATGGCGCTGGTGAAATTCTCGGCCGTGATGGCGAAGGCGAGCGCCGCGGCGTCGGTGCCGAGCGTCGCCAGCCAAGTGAAGGAAAGATTGGCTACCGCCTGCAGAACACCGCCGATCCACAAGCTGGTCGCCAGCGGAAACGCGCGGGCGACGAAACCGCCGGCAAAGCCGCCGATCAGCGTCGCCGCAAGCCCGACGCCCTTGACGATCGCCGCATATTCGTTGCGGGAAAATCCGATATCGATGACGAACGGCGCCGTCATGGCGCCCGCGAAGGCGTCGGTGAATTTGTAGAGCACCACGAACGCCAGCGCGACGAGTGCCATGTCGCGGGTGAGAAACTCGGAGAAGGCGCCGATCGCGGCTTTGGCGACACGCGTGAGCGGATTCTCGGTCGCGTGCGCAGCTTCCGCCACGGCGGATTTTTCCGGTTCCGTGGCGAACAGCGTCGTGGCGATCCCGATCACCACCAGCGTCGCCATGACCACATAGCCCCAGGTCCACGCCGCGTGCCGGCCCGTTCCCATTGCCTCGAAGGCGCTCACCAGGAACAGGGCGCCGGCGGTGGAGGCCAGCATGCCGATGCGATAGGCCGCCACATAGGACGCCATGCCGGCGGCCTGCTCGCGGTCGTCGAGACTTTCGATCCGGAAGGCGTCGATGACGATATCCTGGGTGGCCGATGCGGTGGCGACGCAGAGCGCGCCGATCGCCACCACGGCCGGGGAGGCGGCCGGATCGCAGAAGCCGAGAAACACGATCGCTCCGATCAACAGGACCTGCGAGAGCACGAGCCAGGCGCGGCGGCGACCAAGCAGGCGCGAAAGCAGCGGCAGGTCGAGCGCGTCGACCAGCGGCGCCCACGTGAATTTCACCGCGTAGGGAGTGCCGACCAGGGCAAACAGACCGATGGTCTCGAGGTTTACGCCGGATTCGCGCATCCAGATCAGCAGCGTCGAGCCGGAGAGCGCGAGCGGCAGCCCGGCCGAGAAGCCGAGGAACAGGATGATCAGCACCCGCGGCTTGAGATAGACCGCAAGCGCGTCGAGCCATGCGGGACGTCCCACGTCCCCTGCGAGGGGGGTGGCCAAGGTCGGCTCGCGTCCAGGGGTCATGCTGCGGTCCGTCGTTCGTGCGGCTCAATAACCCGACGGATCGGCGGAAATCAGGGCTATTCGCCGGCTTCGAGCTTGCGGCCGATCGGCGCAGGGATGACGCGAGCCTGGGGGATCGGTTCTTGGTCCTGGAACTCCAGCGCCTCGATGCGGCCGCCGCGCTTGGTGATCTTGTCGGCGGAGATGAGGATCTGCGCGACGTCGTCGGTCGCCTGCCCGAAGTGCTGCTGCAGCTTCAGCACGCGCTCGCGCAGCCGATCGACGTCGCCGATCAGGTGGCCGACCTCGGTGCGGATCTCCTGTACGGCATCGCGCATGCGGGCATCCTTGCAGATCTGCTGCATCACCTGGATGGCGAGCATGAGCAGCGAGGGCGAAACCAGCACGACCTGCGCCCGGTAGGCCTTTTGGATCACATCGTCGAAGCCGTCGTAGAGCTCGGCATAGACCGATTCCGACGGCACGAACATCAGCGCGATCTCCTGGGTCTCGCCGGGAATGAGATAGCGCTCGGCGATGTCGCCGACGTGCCGCAGCACGTCCTGGCGCAAGCGCTGCGCCGCCTGCTTGCGTTCGTCTTCGGTCGCGGCCTGACGCAGCGCGGTGACCGCTTCGAGCGGGAATTTCGCGTCGATCACGATCGGGCGCTCGTCGCCCGGAAGGAACACGGCGCAGTCGGGCCGGGTCCGGTTCGAGAGCGTGAACTGGAACTCGAACGATCCTTTCGGCAGGCCGTCGCGGACAATCGCCTCCATGCGGCCCTGGCCGAAGGCGCCGCGCGCCTGCTTGTTGGCCAGCACTTCGCGCAGCGAGGTCACCTGGCTGCTCAGATCGGTCAGGTTCTTCTGGGCGTTGTCGATGACCGCGAGCCGCTCGTGCAGGTGCCGCAAGCTCTCGACGGTGTGCCGGGTCGTCGTCTCCATCGACTGGCCGATCCGGTGGGTGACCGCGTCGAGCCTTTCCGCGACCATGCGCGAGAGCTCTGCTTGGCGGCCGCCCAGGTTTTCGCCCATCGTGTGGATGCGGCCCGCCGTATCGGCCTGGATGCGGGCAAGCTCGGCCATGCGTGCTTCGATTTCCTCGGCGTGGGCGGTCTGCCGCGCTGCCTCGACGCTGCGTGCATGCGAAGCGCGCGCGATGATGAGCGCTGTTCCAATCAGGGCCGTCAGCAATAGCGCCGCCGTAACGAGCGCCACCAGGACGCCGCTGCTGGGATCGCTGGCGGCCAGCAGAATCGGGTTCATCCGGCTCTTCTAGCGCGATTCGCGGCTCGGGCGCATGCATTGACCCCGCAGCGCCTTGCTCTTACATCGCCGCGCATGGCGCCGCGCTCCATCCTCATCTTGCCGGATCGCCGGCTGCGGCTGGTCTCCAAGCCGGTCGACAAGGTCGACGCGGGGATTCGTAAGCTTGTGGATGACATGTTCGAGACCATGTATGGCGCGCCCGGCATCGGGCTTGCAGCCATTCAGGTCGGCGTTCCCAAACGCGTCGTCACCATGGATCTCGCCAAGAAGGACGAACCGAAGACCCCGAAGGTCTACGTCAACCCGGAGCTCGTGTGGGCTTCGGAGGAGCGTGCCACCTACGAGGAAGGCTGCCTGTCGATTCCGGAATATTACGAGGAGATCGAGCGCCCGGCGCAGGTCAAGGTTCGTTATACCGATCTCGACGGCAATGAGCAGGAGGTCGAGGCCAACGGCCTGTTGGCCACCTGCCTGCAGCACGAGATCGACCATCTCAACGGCGTGCTGTTCATCGACCACCTCTCCAAGCTCAAGCGCTCCCGCATCATCCGCAAATTCGCCAAGGCGGCCAAGCGGGAAGTGGAGGAGTGAGTCGGCGGCCTGCGCTAATCGTTCCCGATAGCCTTGGGCATTCGGGCCGCGATCTGATATCCAGGCGCCGGAGGTGATCTATGCCGGATCTGCTTATCCAAGACATTGGTGACGAGGTGATGAGGCAGATCGAGGCCCGCGCGAGCGTGCACCTCCGAAGCTTGTCGGACGAAGCGAAGTCGCTGATCCGAAAAGGGCTTAGCGAGCGGGAAGGGGAGCTCAAGCTAGGCACCGCATTGTGCAGTCTGGTCGCCGCCGAGGACCGCGGCGACGATCTCGTATTTGAAGTTCCCGAGCCAGTACGGCCCCCGCCAGATTTCGAATGATCCTGGTCGATACCGATCGGGCGTTCATCCCTCTCGGTCAGAGGGATGGTTGCGGCCTGGAGCTTTCTCAACGATGCGCCTGATCTTCATGGGCACGTCCGAATTCGCGGTCCCCACGCTCCTCGAGATCGTCGGGCGCGGCCACGAGGTTGCGGCGGTCTACACGGCGGCGCCCAAGCCCGCCGGCCGCGGTCTGGAGCCAAGACCGAGCGCGGTCGAGCGCGAGGCGCGGCGTTTCGGCCTGCCGATATCGACCCCGCAGACATTGCGGACGCCGGGAGCGGCGGAAGGGTTTCGCGCCCATAGCGCCGAGGCGGCGGTCGTGGTCGCCTATGGCCTGATCCTTCCGAAATCGATCCTGGAAGCGGTGCCGCTCGGCTGTTTCAATCTGCATGCTTCGCTGCTGCCGCGCTGGCGGGGCGCCGCGCCGATCAACCGCGCCATCATGGCCGGAAACGCCGAGACGGGCGTCACATTGATGCGGATGGATGAGGGCCTCGACACCGGTCCCATCGCCATGGCCGAACGAGTGCCGATCGGGCCCGATATGACCGCGGGCGAGCTGCATGACGTGCTGGCGCGGCTCGGCGCCGACCTGATGGTGCGCGCGCTGGGCGGGCTCGAGCGCGGTACGCTGCAGCTGACGCCGCAGCCCGCAATCGGCGTTAGCGTGGCGCCCAAGATCGAGAACCGCGAGACCCGCATCGAGTGGGCGCGGCCGTGGAAGGCCGTGCACGATCATTGCCGCGGCCTATCGCCGGTTCCGGGCGCCTGGTTCTGGCTGAAGCCAGCCGGCGAGCCGCTGCGGATCAAGGTGCTGCGCACGACGCGAGGCGAGGGCCGGGGCCCGCCCGGGACTCTGTTGAGCGGGCGTTTCGACGTGGCCTGCGCGGACGCTGCGGTGCGGATCGTCGAGCTGCAGCGCGCGGGCCGGCAGCCGATGCGCGCGGAGGAGTTTTTGCGCGGAATGAAAATCGCGCCGGGCACGAAGTTCGGGTGAGGCGGAAATGCCCCGCCTCAAGCTGGTGATCGAATATGACGGCACGCCTTTCGTCGGCTGGCAGCTGCAGGCGGGCGGACCGTCGGTGCAAGGGCTGATCGCCGAGGCGATCGCGGCGTTCTCGGGCGAGCGCGTCGCCGTCTTCGGCGCCGGCCGCACCGACGCCGGCGTTCACGCGCTCGGCCAGGTCGCGCATTTCGATCTTACGCGCGACTGGCGCGCCGACCGGGTGCGCGACGCGCTCAACGCGCGGCTGCGCCCGCAGCTGATCGCGGTGCTCTCGGCCGAAAAGGTCGATGCCGGTTTCGATGCGCGATTTTCGGCGAAGCGGCGGCATTATCTCTATCGCATCATCAATCGCCGGGCGGATCTCGCGCTCGAGCGCAACCGCGCCTGGCGCGTGCCGCGGCGGCTCGATGCGGCGGCGATGCACGAGGCCGCGCAGGCGCTGGTGGGGCGCCACGACTTCACCACCTTCCGGGCCGCCGAATGCCAGGCCAAGTCGCCGGTCAAGACGCTGGATCTTTTCGCGGTGGAACGCTCGGGCGAGGAGATCCGCATTTCCGCCTCGGCGCGCTCGTTCCTGCACCATCAGGTGCGCTCGATGGTGGGCTCGCTGGTGCTGGTGGGCGAGGGCAAATGGAGCGCGAAACATCTTGCCGCCGCGCTCGCCGCGCGCTCGCGCGGCGCCTGCGGCCCCGTCGCCCCGCCCGAGGGCCTGTATTTGGTCAGCGTGGAGTATTGATGGGAGTGCCGGCAGCGCGTTTTACCTCCCCGCGAGGGGAGGCAAAGGCGGCCTTCCGGCCGCCGTTTGAACAACGCCGACGCGAAGCGTCGGTTATGGAGCGTCGCAAGACGCGAGACGGTTGGGGCGCTTAAATCCCCACCCCGCCGCTCGCTGCGCGAGCGGCGACCCTCCCCTTCGGGGAGGGACAATCACCCGAAATATTTTTCGAGCACGCGCCGGTAGATCGCGGTGAGTGCCTCGAGGTCCGCGATCGCGACCCGCTCGTCGATCTGATGCGCGGTCCGGCCGACGAGCCCGAGCTCCACCACCGGACAATAGTCCTTGATGAACCGGGCGTCGGACGTACCGCCCGCGGTGGAACGTGCCGGTTCATGCTCGGTGATCTCCGCGACCGCGCCCGCGACCAGATCGACGAACGGCCCCGGCTTGGTCAGGAACACGTCGGAATTCGAAGGCTCGAACTCCAGCCGCCAGCGTAGCTTCCCGGCCGCTGCTTCGCGACATCGCGCCTCGATGAGCCGCTCGAGCTTTGCCGGCGTGTGGCGATCGTTGAAACGGATGTTGAACCGCGCGCGCGCCTCGGCCGGGATCAGGTTCACGGTGCGATTGCCGACGTCGACCGAGGTGAACTCGAGGTTCGACGCATCGAAATGCTCGTTGCCCTGATCGAGCGGCTGCGCCATCAGTGCGCTCATCAGCGTGAGGAGCCCGCGGATCGGATTTTCGGCGAGCTGCGGGGAAGCGACGTGGCCCTGCTTGCCGGACACGATCAGCACGCCGTTGAGCGAGCCGCGCCGGCCGATCTTGATGGTGTCGCCTACTCGGGCGGCGCTCGTCGGCTCGCCGACGAGGGCATGATCGAACCGGATTCCGCGCTCGGCCGCCCAGCGCAGCAGCTTCACGGTGCCGTTGATCGCCACGCTTTCCTCATCTCCGGTGATCAGCAGCGAAATCGAGCCGCGCGGCTGGCCCGTGCGCGCGCCGACGTAATCCAATGCGGCAGCCACGAAGCAGGCGATGGCGCCCTTCATGTCGACCGCGCCGCGGCCGAACAGCTCGCCGTCCGCGATCTCGGCCGCGAACGGCGGATGCGACCAGGCGGATTCCTCGCCCGGCGCCACCACGTCGGTGTGCCCCGCGAACGCCAGATGTTTTTCCCCTTGGCCGATGCGCGCGTAAAGATTGAGGACGTCGGCGGCTCCGGCTTCCGAGAACGTCAGCGTCTCCACGGCGAAGCCGGAGGATCGCAGCAGAGGAGCCAGCACGTCGGGCGTCCCGCCGTCGGCGGGCGTCACTGAGCGGCAGCGGATCAAGTCCCGGGCGATCGCGACCGGATCGGTGCTCATCTGCGCGCCTCCGCTCGCGATCATTCCAACGGATCGGGGCCGTATCGGTTCAAGCCGCGTGTTCCGCGCAAGAAGCCGAGCTCGACCAACGCCCAGATGCCGATTACGAGCGCAATCAGGCCGCACACGATCTGAGCCCCGACATTCCCGATATCGGCGGCGGCTTGGCCCGCGCCGCTGAAGAGCGCCGGCAGCACATAGAACAGCAGCAGCCACCAGCCGCTCTTGTCGCGATCGTGCAGCCGCTTCATGCCGATCGCAATCGAACCGATGAACAGCACGATGAACCATACCAGCGCGACGATCGCGTACGCGATGGCCGCGGCGGGCGCCGGGTTGGGCACCAACAAGGCTGCAATTCCAGCCAGGATCAGAACGGAGACGAGATAGATCACGAAAAACAGCCAATACCTGGCGCGGTTGATCCGCCCGCTGAAGCTGAACAACAATTCGGTCCAATTCATCGTCTGGCCTCGGTCAATCCCGCAGCAGCTCGTTGATCGAGGTCTTGGCGCGCGTCTGCGCGTCGACCCGCTTGACGATGACGGCGCAATACAGTCCCAGGCCCGGCATGTTGCTGCCCTTGATCGGCTTGCCCTCGATCGTGCCCGGCACCACCACCGAGTACGGCGGCACCTCGCCCTGAAAGATCTTTCCGGTGTCGCGGTCGACGATCTTCGTCGAGGCGCCGAGGAACACTCCCATGGCGAGCACCGCTCCCTCGCGCACGATCACGCCTTCCGCGACTTCGGCGCGGGCCCCGACGAAGCAATTGTCCTCGATGATGACCGGCTCCGCCTGCAGCGGCTCGAGCACGCCGCCGATGCCGGCCCCCCCCGAGATATGACAATTCTTCCCGACCTGCGCGCAGGAGCCGACCGTCGCCCAGGTGTCGATCATGGTTCCGGCATCGACGCGGGCGCCGACGTTGACGAAGCACGGCATCAGCACCACGCCCGGCGCGATGAAGGCGGAGCGCCGCACGACGCAGCTCGGCACTGCCCGAAACCCCGCCTCCCGGAACCGCTGCTCGGTCCAGCCCAGAAATTTCGACGGCACCTTGTCCCACCAGCCCGAGCCGCCGGGGCCGCCGTCGATCCGCGTCATGTCATTGAGCCGGAACGAGAGCAGCACCGCCTTCTTGAGCCACTGGTGAACGCGCCAGCTGCCGTCTCCGCGCTTCTCCGCGACGCGCGCCTCGCCGCGATCGAGCAGATCGAGCGCGTGCTCCACCGCCTCGCGCACCGCGCCTTTGGTATTCGGTCCGATACCGTCGCGGGCCTCAAACGCCGCATCGATGGTCTTTGCAAGCTCGCCGTGCGGCATCCGTCGGTCCTGATTGCTGCGCGTTGGGCGGGTTTGTCGGGGCAGCGGCAGATGAAGTCAAGCGGGCGGCCGGTCGGCCGACGGCGCGAGCTCCGCGGCGATCCGTTGCAGGAATCCGGTGAGATCGTCGGTGACGTGATCGACGTGCGGAGCGTCGCGGCCCTCGAGCTCCCAATCCTGACGAAACACCGCACGCGTGCCCGCCGGCAGCACCAGCACGGTGGTCATCCCGAGCGCGTGCGGAACGGCGAGGTTGCGCGCGAGATCCTCGAACATGGCGGCGCGGGCCGGATCGACCGCGTGCGCGGCGAGGAATCGTTCGTAGGTCTGCGGCTGCGGCTTGGGCTCGAGCTCGGCGGCGACGATGTCGAATACGCCGTCGAAATGCCGGTGGATGGCGAGCCGCTGCATCACCTGGTCGGCGTGCTTGCGGGTGCCGTTGGTCAGGATCAGCTTGCGGCCCCTGAGCTGCTCGATCGCGGCCCCGAGCGCCGGGTTGGGCTCGAGCGGCGAATGGTCGATCGCATGCACGAACTCCAAGAAATCGTCCGGATGCAGCCCGTGCTCCGTCATCAGCCCGCGCAGCGTGGTGCCATAGCGCCGGTAATAATCCTTCTGCACCCGGAACGCCTCCTCGGGGCCGACCTCGAGAAAATTGCCGATGAAATCCCGGATTCGTGCATCGACCTGCTGCCACAGATTCAGGTGATGCGGGTACAGCGTGTTGTCGAGATCGAACACCCAGGTCTCGACCCGAGCAAATCCGCGCGGGGCTTGCGGCTCAGCGGAAGCGGACATCACGCCCTCGGTCGTAGGCCCGGCTCGATCGCATCGCGGCCAAGCTGCTGCCCTTTACGGCTCCTGGAACCGCACGATCGTGCCGCTGCCCTCGATTCTGGCGAAGCCGGTCGAAGCCAGGCCTTTGCCGAGGCAGTCGGCTTGATCATTGAGCTCGAAGCGAACGTCCCGGGTGCACAGAATGGTGCTGCCGCCCCACACCAACGATTTTCCGGCACGCATCACGACGCGTCCATCCTTGTCGACGGCTTCGCCAAAACTGTAAAGCCGCTGCGGCTCGCCGGAGATTTCGGGCTTGAGGCATTTGCCGGGTTCGACGCGGTACCAGCCGCGGGTGACGACGGCGCTGCCGTCCTCGATCCCGAGCGCCGCCATGACGGTATAGCCGGTGTCGTTGCACCAGGAAAACCTGGTACCGGCGGATTGCTGGACCGCCCCGACGAGGGCATCGAAAAAGCCGGGCTGCGTCGAAGCTTCGGCGGAAAGGCCGCGGTCCTTGAGGAATCGGGCGAGCGCGGCTTCGGTCTTCTTGCCGGGAACGCCGTCGATCGGATTGGCATCATAGCCGGCCGCGACCAGCAGCCGCTGAATTCCGGCAAGTCGCGCCTGCTCGTCGCTGTAGTCGGCCTGCTCGGCAATATTGGCCGTCAATCCTTGTTCGCCTGGCGTCGGCTGAATGGCCGTGAAGCCCACGAGCCGCTGGCCCTTGCGGGCGACGCAGGAGCGCGCGCCCGCGATCACGAAATTGCCGTCGGCGACGCACAGCTCCCCATGCGCCGCCTGCGCCGGCGGTGAAGAGCCGTAGAGGGCCAGCGCGCGGGCGTGCACATAGAGGTGCTCGGCCTCGAGAGTGCCCTGGAGCACGATCCGGCACTGGCCGGGCTCGACCCGAAACCAGCCGCGGCTCGCCGCGCTCCCCTTGTCCTCGAGCCCGAGCGCGAGGTCGAGGACATAGCTCGTTCGGTTGCACAGCCGCAGATCGGCGAAGGCCGGGGAGTGGAGTGCCGATAGCGCTGTGGCTGCCAGCACTGCCGATGCGGTTGTGCAAGCACGTCGCCGCTTGCTGCTCCCTCCCCCAGCCGAACTCGGGTGTTCCCGAGTTCGGCCATCGTATGATTGGTCCAAGTCGGAAACATCCGAATTGGACGTGGGGGAGGGATGGCGAACGGGGTGCATATCTTGCTGATCACCGCCCTTTCGGAGCAAGCGGCGCAGGCTCATCGATGGATCAGCGTGCCCGCGCCGAGGTCGGTGAGCAGCTCCAACAGCACGGCATGCGGGACCTTTCCGTCCAAGATCACCACGCCGTCGACGCCTTGCTCGAGCGCCTCGACCGCGGTCTCCACCTTGGGGATCATGCCGCCGGAAATCGTGCCGTCCGCGATCAGGCGCCGCGCCTCGTCGACCGACAGCTCTTCGATCAGTTTCCGCGAGCGGTCGAGCACGCCCGGCACGTCGGTGAGCAGCAGCAGGCGCTTGGCCTTGAGCGCGCCCGCGATGGCGCCCGCGAAGGTGTCGGCATTCACGTTGAAGGTGCCGCCGTCCGCCGAGCTCGCGACCGGGGCCAGCACCGGAATGAGTTCGCGTCCGATGATCTGCTGCAGCACCCGGACATCGACCTTTTCCGGCTCGCCGACGAAGCCGAGGTCGACGATCCTCTCGATATTGGAATCCGGATCGACGATCCTGCGGCTCGCCTTGCGGGCGAGCACGAGGTTGCCGTCCTTGCCGCATAGCCCGACCGCGCGTCCGCCGGCTTCGTTGATATGCGCGACGATCTGCTTGTTGATGGATCCGGCCAGCACCATCTCCACGATCTCCACGGTCGCCGCATCGGTGATGCGCAGGCCGGCCGCGAACTCGGATCTGATGCCGAGCCTCGTGAGCATCGCCTGGATCTGCGGGCCGCCGCCGTGCACGACCACGGGATTGATCGCTGCCTGCTCGAGCAGGACGATGTCGCGGGCGAACGCGCGCGCGAGCTCCTCCTCGCCCATGGCGTGCCCGCCGTATTTCACGACGACGGTCTCGTTGTCGTAGCGCTGCATGTAGGGCAGCGCCTCGGACAGGATGCGGGCCTTGTCGACGGGGGTGGCCTTCATGGGCGGGCTCACTGTGGCTGGCGTCGTTTTAGCGGTGCGCGCGCTCGCGCGGAAGGGGCGATCAGCCGCCCCGGCTCCACCGCGATCCGTCGCGTTCGCGTTCCGCCTTGATCCGAGCAATGGCGGCGCGCAGTTCGGGGATGCCGGCTCCGGTCCGGGCCGAGGTCGCCGCAGTGTCGGGAAAGGCCGCGGGCCGGCGCTCAATCGCCCTGCGCAGGGCGGCGATCGCCGGCGCAAGCTCGGCATCGTCGACTTGATCGATCTTGGTGAGCACCAGCTGATAGCTCACGGCCGCCTCGTCGAGCATGCCGAGCAGCGGCGCATCGGTGTCCTTGAGGCCATGGCGGGCGTCGATCAGGACGTAGACCCGCACGAGATTGGCACGGCCGGCGACATAGGCGTGGATCAGTCCGGTCCATTCCGCGATTTTTTGCTTCGGCGCGGCTGCATAGCCGTAGCCCGGCAGATCGACGAGCCGCAGCGAGTGCTCCGTCGAGAAGAAGATGAGCTCCTGGGTGCGACCGGGCGTATGCGAGGTCCGCGCCAGCGCGCGCCGGCTCGTCAATGCATTGATGAGGCTCGACTTGCCGACGTTCGAACGTCCCGCAAAGGCGACTTCGGTACCCTCCGCGGCGGGCAGGACGCCGAGCGAGCCGGCGGCCGCGAGGAACCGCCATTCCCCGGCGAACAGCTTTCGCCCGGCCTCGATCTCGTCGGGAGTAAACGCGGAGGCGACCGGCGAATCGTGTTGGGATGCTTCGCGCATGCTCGCCTTTCAGGCTTTACCGCCCCTGAAGGGGAGGCAAAGAGCGCCCGCGGTTCGGCCCCGGTCAGCTCTGCGGCTTGCGCCTGGCGAACAAGGATTTCAGATTGTCGAACAGCTCGATCTTGGCGCCGTTCTTATGCATGATGATCGATTGCTGGATGACCGACAGCAGGTTGTTCCAGGCCCAGTAAATCACCAGGCCGGCGGAGAAATTCGCCAGCATGAAGGTGAAGATCACCGGCATCCAGTCCATCATCATCTTCTGGGTCGGATCGGGCGGGGCCGGATTGAGCTTCATCTGCAGCCACATGGTGACCCCCATCACCAGCGGCCAGGCGCCGAGCATCAGGAACGGCCCGAGCAGCGGCAGGTGCGAGGGATCCCAGGGGATCAGCCCGAACAGGTTGAATACCGTGGTTGGATCGGGCGCGGACAAGTCCTTGATCCAGCCGAAGAACGGCGCGTGTCGCATCTCGATGGTGACGAACAGCACCTTGTAGAGCGAGAAGAACACCGGGATCTGAATCACGATCGGCAGGCAGCCAGCGAGCGGATTGATTTTCTCCTTCTTGTAGAGCTCCATCATCTCCTGCTGCTGTTTGACCTTGTCGTCCGGATAGCGCTCGCGGACCGCCTGCATCTGCGGCTGCAGCCCCTTCATCTTCGCCATCGAGGCATAGGCTTTGTTCGCGAGCGGGAAGAACAGCAGCTTGACCAGCACCGTGACGATGAGGATGGCGACACCGAAATTGCCGACCAGCCGGAAGAAATAATCGATCAGCTTGAACATCGGCTTGGTGATGAAATAGAACCAGCCCCAATCGATCAGCAGCTCGAAGCGATTGAGGCGCAGCGCCTTCTCGTAGCTGTCGACCACGGAGACTTCCTTGGCGCCGGCGAACAGTCGAGTTTCGGCGGTGCCGGTAGTGCCCGGCGCGATGGTCTGCGGATCCAGCAGATAGTCGGTCTGGTAGGTCTGGACCGAGCCGACCGAGCCCGCGGAGAACCCGGCGTGGAGCGGAGCCGAAACGTCGGGCAACAGCGTCGCCGCCCAATATTTGTCGGTGATGCCGAGCCATCCGTTGGTGACGTTGAAGGCCAGCCGCTTCTTGTCTTCGATGGTCTTGTACGTCACCTCCTGGAGGCCCTGGTCCCCGAGCACGCCGATCAGGCCCTCGTGCAGGATGTAATAGCCGAGCGTGGGCGGCGTGCCGTGGCGCGAGATGAGCGCATAAGGCGACAGCGTCACCGGCGCCTGGCCCTTGTTGATGACTTCGTCGTGCACGCTGAACAAATACTTG
>WNFY01002144.1_pt1 | contig 24272 bp, 19 predicted proteins | sample 5400091 | NCBI WGS metagenome assembly WNFY01 (sample SAMN13153364, study PRJNA577476) | soil metagenome | isolation source: 60 cm soil or saprolite under grassland replicate 1 | place: USA:California | collected 2016-06-15 | reverse complement strand
GCCTCGCCGGTCGCTGCTCGCATGCTCGCCGTGGGCGAGCGCGGCGGCCAGCTCGGCGAGATGCTGGAGCGGATCGCGCGGTTCTACGACGACGAGACTTCGCGCTTCGTCGATTGGTTCACGCGGCTCCTGGAGCCGGCGCTGATGGCGATCCTCGGCCTGTCGGTCGGAGGAGTGGTCGTCCTCATGTACATGCCGATCTTCGAGCTCGCGGGGGCGATCCAGTGAATGCGGTCGCAAGCCCCGGGATCATCCCTCTGACGGCGGAGGAGCTGGCAAGCGCCCGCGCCGAGCAGGCGCGCCTGTCCCGCTCGCTGATCGACTTGCTCTACGAGCGGTCGGCCGCCGCGCCGGGAGTTTTCATGCAGCGTCTGTCCGAGACCTTCCGCTTGCCCGCGCTCACGCTCGATGAGCTGCGGGCGGGCACGCCGGATTTCGACCTTGTTCCGTTTGTCGAAGCGCAGAGGCGAAGCTGCGTCGCGCTGCGATACGAAAGCGGCGGGCTCCAGGTCGTGCTGGGTGATCCTTACGAAGCGGCGACCCAGGACTGGCTGGAGAATTCGGTGCGCGAGCCCTTCGCGTACCGGCTCGCGTTCCGTCAAGACCTGCTCGCCTATCTTGCTCAGCAGGAAGCCGGGATGCGCGCGATGGACGGCGTGATCGCCGATTTCGGAACGGACGCCGGCCGCCGGGACGGTCCCGAAGAGCTTTCCATCGAGTCGATCGCCGGGAGCGACAGCCCGGTGGTGAAGCTCGTCAACTCCACGCTCTACGACGCTCTCAAAGCCGGCGCGAGCGACATCCATCTCGAAACCGCCCCGGGCGGTCTTACGATCAAATACCGGCTCGACGGGGTCCTTGCGCCGGCGCAAACGATCGCCGGCATCGAGTTCGCCGATCAGGTGATTTCCCGCGTCAAAGTGATGGCGGAGCTCGATATCGCGGAGCGGCGCGTGCCCCAGGACGGCCGTTTCAGGGCGAGGCGCAGCGGGCGCGACATCGATATCCGGGTATCGATCATGCCGAGCGTCTTCGGCGAGGACGCGGTGCTGCGCATCCTCGACAAGCAGTCGCTCTCCGATCAATTGAACGGGCTGACTCTCGACCAGCTGGGGTTCGATGCGCCGACGATCAAGACGCTGCGGCGCCTCGCTGGCGAGCCCTACGGAATGCTCCTGGTGACGGGGCCCACCGGCAGCGGGAAAACCACCACGCTCTACGCGGTCATCACCGAGGTCAACAAGGGCCTCGACAAGATCATCACCATCGAGGACCCGGTGGAGTATCAGCTTTCCGGCGTCCTGCAAATCCCGGTGAATGAAAAGAAAGGCCTTACCTTCGCGCGCGGCCTTCGTTCGATCCTGCGCCACGACCCGGACCGGATCATGGTGGGCGAGATCCGCGATCCGGAGACGGCGGAGATCGCCATCCAGTCGGCGCTTACCGGGCACCTGGTCTACACCACGGTCCACGCGAACAACGTGTTCGACGTGATCGGCCGCTTTCTCCACATGAAGGTGGATGCCTACAACTTCGTCTCGGCCCTGAACGGCGTGATGGCCCAGCGGCTGCTGCGCATCAATTGCTCCCAGTGCGGCGAGGAGGACCGGCTGCAGCCGAACCTGATCGCCGAGTCGGGTCTCTCCGCGGAAAAGGCCGCGGGTTTCCGGTTCCGGAAAGGGCGCGGCTGCGCAAACTGCCGGGGCACCGGCTTCCGGGGGCGCAGGGCGATCGGCGAGCTCCTGGTGATGAACGACGAATTCCGGCGAATGATCGCAAGCCGCGTGCCCGCGCGCGAGCTGAAGGACGCGGCGCGCGCCGCCGGCACGCGCACCCTGCGTGAAGCCGCTCTGGACCTTGTCTGCCGCGGCGAAACGTCCCTCGAGGAGGCGAACCGTGTCACCTTCGTTGCGTGAGTCGATTCGCATCGGCCTCTCGCCCGATCGGGTGATATTCGCCCGTTACAGCCGCGGCCTGCGTCCGAAGGTGCTCCAGAAGGGAACTCTTTCCCTCGAAGCCGGAATCGCCGGGGAGCCGTGGCAAGCCGCGCTCGCCGCACTGCCGAAGCTTCTGCAGACTCACGCGCAGCGCACGGCCGATGCAGCTGTCGTGCTCTCGAATCATTTTGTGCGGTACGTGCTGCTCGACGCGAACGAACGCATCTCGAACCGGGAGGAATGGCTGGAATACGCTTCTCATCGCTTCGAAAAGACCTACGGCGCGCGGGCGCGCGACTGGGACATCCAGGTCGCCGAAACCGGCTCGTCCCACCCGCGCCTCGCAAGCGCGATCGACCGGGCCCTGCTCGAAGCGATCGTGGCGGCTTTCAAGAACGGCCGCGTGCGCCTCCGGTCGATCCAGCCGCACCTGATGACGGCGTTCAACCAAGCCCTGCCCGCGATGCCGGAGTCAGCGTTCTGGTTCGTGCTCCAGGAGCCCGGGCGGCTGCTGCTTGGCCTGGTCCGCGATGGAGCTTGGCGGAGCGTGCGCGGCCGCCAGGCGAACGGGCTTTGGCGCGGGGAGCTTGCGCAAATCGTGGAGCGTGAAAGCGCGCTTCTTGCGCCCGACGACCCGTGCAGGGAAGTGCTCGTCTGCGCCCTGGAAACCGTCGAGCCGGGGGCGACTGATGGATTCAAATTCACTGCGACACCTTCGCCGCTCGCTGGCGAAGACCGCAGCTACGCGATGGTTTGCGCATGAAGCCCGTCCGCCTCGAGCTCGATCACCTGCGTAAAACGCCCCGACCGGCCAATGTCAGCTGGCTGCTTCTCGCCATTGCCCTGGCGTTTACAGCCGACGTCGGATCTTCCTACGTCAAGGCCCGCTCGGGGGTCGAGGCCAAGTCGTCGAGGCTTGCACGGGTCTCGAACGCGCACTCCGCGCGCGAGGCGGTCGCGCCTGCGCGATCCTTGTCTCAGGAGGAGTTCGCAGCCGCACAGGACACGATATTGCGTCTGTCCATGCCTTGGGACAACGTGTTCCGTGCGCTGGAGGCTGCGCGGTCCGACGACGTCGCGCTGCTTTCGATCGAGCCGGACGCCGGCTCAGGCTCGCTCAGCATCACCGGCGAGGCGAGGAGCTACCCCGCCACTCTCACCTACGTCGCCTGGCTCTCGCACGAGAAGACCCTGAAGAACGTCCGTCTCGCGAAACACGAGATCCAGAACGAGGCGCGGCGCCCGGTTCTCTTCACCATCTCCGCCGACTGGAAAGACGGCCGCCGACCCTCATGCTGCGTCCGCTGAACACGCTCCTCGAACGGCTCGGCTGGCCCGGAAAATTGGCTGTCGTCCTGCTCGCCGGAACGGCAGTCTTCCTCGAGGCAGGAGTAAGACCGCTCGAAGCCCAAAGCGAGCGCCTGGACCGCTCGATCGGGCGGGCAACGAAACAGATCGAGTCCGCCGACCCGAGCCTGATCCGCACCGCCTCGCCCTCGGCGAAGCTCGCGGCGTTCTACCGGTTCTTCGAGCGCGAGGAAGCGACGACGGATTGGCTCGCCAAGCTCTACGCCATCGCGGAAAAAAGCGGCGTGACCCTGCGCATGGCCGAATATCAGCTCGTCAAAGGTCCCGGCAAGCTCGACCGCTACGAAATCAGCCTTCCGCTCACCGGCGACTACGCCCAGGTCCGCGCTTTCCTGGAGAACGCCTTGCTCGAGATCCCCGCCGCCGCGGTCGTCGTGGCGCTCGCCCTTATCGCGAGCGTCGTGGCCGGCCGCGAAGAACCCTCCGCAGATCCTCAAACCGACCGGGCGCGGGAGTCCGCTTCGCCACCGGCGACGAATGGAACCACACCGCAGGCGAGCCTTCCCGATCTCGATCTGGACAAGCTGATTCGCGCAAGCAGGACCAACAAGATCACCGACCTCTTCGCCTCGAAATCCTTCATACCCGCCCCGCCGCCCGCCGCCGTGGCGATCACGCCAGCCCCTCCCCCGCCTCCACCGGCCCCGACAACGCCGCCCTTGCCGTTCCGCTACTTCGGCAAATGGGTGGACGGGGAGAAGACGGCCGTATTTCTATGGCAGAACAACGAGAGCCGCAGCGTTTCCGCCGGCGATACGGTGGACGGCACCTATCAAATCGAGTCGATCACCGAATCTTCAGTCAATTTCATCTACCTGCCGCTCGGGAGCAAACAGACGCTCCCGATAACCAATCCCGACTAGGGAGGGGAAGCCATGTCAAGACTCATCATTCTGTCGATCGCGCTGCTGGGTCTTGCCGGCTGTGCCGCTCAGCGGGCATTCGACCAGGGACGAGAGCTGATCGACGCCGGCAAGATCCCGGAAGGGCTCGCCAAGATCGACGAAGCCTACAAGCTCGACCCGCAAAACAAATCGTACCGGGAGCACTATTTCAGACTGCGCGATTTCGCCGTGCAGCGCTACCTGGCTCTCGCCGAAAAAGCGCGAGTGAGCGATCTCTTCGACGAAGCGCAGGCCGCCTACCAGCAGGCGCTCGCCGTCGATCCTGCGAACGCCCGGGCCACAGCCGGCCTCGAATCGCTGCGTGTCGAACGAAGGCACCGCGCGCTTCTCGCCGACGCGGAGGAAAACTTCAAGAAGGGCAACGAGCCGGCCGCCTACGCGAAGGTCAAGGCGGTGCTCTCCGAGAATTCCAGCAATCGCGAGGCCCAACTCCTGTTGAGGCGCCTGGAGGAAAAGAGCTTCAGGGCGGCCAATGCCGCGCCCCAGCTCGGCGCGTCGCTCAAAAAACCGATCACGCTGGAATTCCGCGACACACCGCTGCGCACGGTGTTCGAGATGATCTCGAAGAACTCGGGGCTGAATTTCCTCTTCGACCGGGACGTGCGGCCCGATCTGCGCACCACGCTCTTCGTGCGCAACACGAGCATCGAGGACGTGATCCGCTTCGTCCTCGTCACCAACCAGCTCGAGCGAAAAGTCCTGAACGAGAACACGCTGCTCGTGTACCCCAATACCCCGGCGAAGGCGAAGGACTACCAGGAGCTGACGATGCGAAGCTTCTACCTCGCCAACGCCGACGTGAAGCAGACGGCCAACATGGTGAAGACGCTCGTCAAGACCAAGGACATGTACATCGACGAGAAGCTCAACCTGCTCGTGATCCGCGACACGCCGGAGGCGGTGCGCGTGGCCGAGCGGCTGATCGCCAACCAGGATCTCGCCGAGCCCGAGGTGATGCTGGAAGTCGAAGTGCTGGAGGTGGGGACGAGCTTGCTCTCGCAGCTGGGCATCCGCTGGCCGACGCAGACGAGCGCGAGCGTAGTGGGCGCGGGCGGAGCCGGCGCCCTCACCCTTCCCGAATTGCGCAGCCGCAGCGCGAGCCTGGTGCGTCTCACGGTCACCGATCCGCTGATCATCGCCAACCTCCAGGAGCAGGTGGGCAAGACCAATCTCCTCGCCAACCCGCGCATCCGCGTCAAAAACCGGGAAAAGGCCAAGATCCACATCGGCGACAAGGTCCCGGTCATCACCTCCACCACAACCGCGACCGGGGTGATTTCGGAATCAACGTGTTCCTCGAGGACGACGTGGGCATCAAGGTCGGATTGGAGGTCAGCAACGTCGTGCAGCAGATCCGCAGCTCTTCGGGCACCGTGACCTATCAGATCGGCACGCGCAATGCCACGACGGTGCTGCGTCTGAAAGACGGCGAAACACAGGTGCTCGCCGGCCTCATCAACGACGAGGACCGCCGCATCGCGGACAGCGTTCCCGGCATCGGCGATCTGCCGATCATCGGACGGCTCTTCTCCAGCCACAACAACACGACAACCAAGACGGAGGTCGTGCTCCTCATCACGCCGCGCATCCTGCGGAACATCGCCCGGCCCGAGCTGCGCTTCGAGGAATTCCCCTCGGGCACCGAATCGGTGATCGGGGCGCCGCCGTTCGTGCTGCAAAGCCTGTCGCCGACTGAGAGCGGCGCTCCTGCCGCGCCAACCGCGCCGCCCAGCCAGGGGGACGCTGCGCCCGCCTCCCCGGCCGCCGCCGCGAAACCCCCGGTCAAGGTGCTGCTGCAGGCGCCGGCGCAGCTCACCCTCGGCCAGGAATTCACGATCCAGCTCACCGTCGAAGCGGCCGCAGGTCTGAGAAACGGCACCTTCGACATCGCCTACGATCCCTCGCGCCTGCAGTTCGTGCGCGCCGATCCCGGAAAGCTTCTCGAATCGAATCCCGACGCGGGCTTCCGCGCGAACTCGCCCGAAGGGATGGGGCGGCTCAACTTGAGCTTTTCCGGCACCGCGAACATCCAGGGGTCGGGCGAGCTTGCGCGCCTGACGTTCCAGGCGATGGGTGCGCCCGGCACTCCGGCCATGCGGCTCGAAGCGGTCTCGCTGACCGACAGCGCCGGAAAGGTTCTTTCAGCGCAGTTGCCCCCGCCCGTGACCCTGCTTCTTCGCCCGGCCTCGCAATGAAGCGCTCCGGCGGGTTCACCCTCCTCGAGCTCCTGATCACGGTGGCGATCGTGGGCTTGCTCGCCTCGATCGCGCTTCCGCTCTCGGAAATGGCCACGCAACGCGCAAAGGAGCAGGACCTGCGGCGCGCGCTGCGCGAGATCCGCGAGGCGCTGGATGCCTATAAACGGGCGTCGGACGAAGGGCGCATCACCCGTTTGGCGGATCAGTCGGGCTATCCACCTTCGCTTGCCGCGCTCGCCCAGGGAGTCGCAGACGCGAAGAGCCCTTCCGGGGCGACGCTGTATTTTCTGCGGCGCGTGCCGCGCGATCCCCTCGCTGCGGATGCGTCGGTCGCCGCGGAAACGACCTGGGGTCTGCGAAGCTACGACAGCCCGCCGGACGCGCCGCGGCCGGGCAAAGACGTGTTCGACGTGTATTCCATGAGCGCCGGCGTCGGCCTGAATGGTGTTCCGTATAAGGAGTGGTGACCGTGAGACCCAATCGAGGGCCACCCGGCTTCACCCTGATCGAGCTGCTAGTGGCGCTCGCCGTGATAGCCCTGCTCCTGTCGATCGTCGCGCCGCGGTACTTCGGCAGCGTGTCGAGGACCGAGGAAATGGTCCTCAAGGAAAACCTCCACCTGATGCGCGGCGCCCTGGACAAATACTACACCGACGCGGGACGCTATCCGGATGCGCTCGGCGACCTGGTGACCAAGCGCTACCTGCGCAATATCCCCGACGACCCCATCACGCAAAGCAGCGCGACGTGGGTCGTCCTGCCTCCCGCCGACCCGCAAAAGGGCGCGGTGTATGACGTGAAGAGCGGCGCCAAAGGTACCGGACGCGACGGAAAGCCTTATGAGCAGTGGTAGGCTCGGTCGATTGAGATTCCCTCTCCCCGCAGCCGGGGAGAGGCTAAAGTGAGGGGCGCAAACCATAAGCCAACAGTACCCCGCCGCAGCGACGCTGAGATACACAACACAGATAAGACCCAGGGAGGACGTCATGCTCGAAACCATCGCGCTGGAACCCGTCAGTCTCAACACCGTCGACGAATTCAAGGAATGGACGCGCAAAAAGATCAGACCGGTCTTTCCCCACGAAACCCTTGGATGTGGTTACGGCCACTTGCACGCCGGGGGCGTCTCGCTCGATTACATGATCGGAGTCGATTATCCGGTGGACCATTTGCAAAAGATACGCAATCGGGCCGGGGGCATAGACACCCCGATCCTGCGCCGCTGGCTTGCGACTCGTGAGCCGCAGTTGTTCGAGATAGACCGCCCTTGGCCGGACACGCCCGCCGCCTGGCTCGAATCGTTTCGGGAGCACGGCATGAAAAACACCGCCTCCAACGGCGTGTACGACACCGATCGCTGCGTCGGGACCTACCACAGCTTTCACCGCATACCCGGCCGCCTTACCGGCGCGCATGCCGAAGCGCTGAAGCAGCTTGCGCCGGTCATGCATGAGGTGCTTTGCGGCGTGATCGAACACCTCGACGCGGAGGACAAGTTCGCGACCCGCTTTGCGGGTTTGAGCCCGCGCGAGAAGGAATTAGCGCAGTGGGCGGGCTTGGGCAAAACGAACGTCGAGATCGCGATCCTTTTCCGCTTGAGCGAGAACACCGTCAAACACCACATGACCAACATTTTCAACAAGCTCGCCGTGGAAACCCGGGCCCAGCTGGTGCACCGGCTCACCGAGTACGAGGCGAAGACCGCGCCCGGTTTCGGCACGAAAGTCCTTTGATATCACGGCGTCATCGAGCGCCGCGGCGATGGCACGGCACTAAAGTGCCATGGACAGCGTTTGTCTTGCTCGGATAGAGTCCATCGTCAATCGAGCCGTCACCCTTGAATATATCCAAAAAAAATATTAATATCTAAGCGATGCCATGCATCAAGATGCGACGATGACGAAGCCTCTGTTCTCCAACCAAGCCGGCTTCACTTACCTGGTCGCGATGTTCGCAGTCGCCGTTGCAGGTCTTCTGCTTGCCGTCGCGAGCGAGGTCTGGTCGCAGTCGCGACAGCGCGAGAAGGAAAAGGAGCTGCTCTTCGTCGGCGGCCAGTTCCGCGAGGCGATCGCGCTCTACTACCAGCGCACGCCCGGCGCGGTGAAGCGCTATCCCGAGAAGCTCGAGGATCTGCTTGAGGACGGGCGTTACCTCAGCATGCAGCGCTACCTGAGGAAAATCTACGCCGATCCCGTGGCCGGAAAGCTCCAATGGGGAATCGTCGCCGCGCCCGGCGGCGGCGTGATGGGCGTGCACAGCCTCTCGGACCAGCGCCCCATCAAGTCGGCGAACTTCGATATCAAGGACCAAAGCTTTGCGGGCAGCCGGCGGTACTCGGACTGGAAGTTCATCTACGAGCCGCCGGCAAGCGGCGCTCCCGCTCCGCCAGGATCGGGGACGCCTGATGCGATCATTCCCGCGAGGACGGAATTGCGTTAAGGCACAGAAAAGCAGGGAGGGAAATGAACAATTCAAACGGCGCCTGGTGGCTCAAGAGGATTCTGGCGGCGAGCTCGCTCTCCGACCTCCGGGAATCCATGGTCTGGATCGTTCAGCGCATGGGATTTCAATACTTCGTCTTTCGCGGCCGCTATCCTCACTTGCTCTCCGACGACCACGAAATCCGATTGGACAACTGCCCGGCGGGCTGGTTTGATTATTTTTCCGAAGCCGCGCCGGACCCCATGCATCACAGCGCAATACAAGAGGCCACTCCCTTGCTGTGGCGTGACTGGGTTTCGCACTATCCGGACTACTTTGCCGCGGCGCGCAAGGTCGGGCTGGTGACGGGCGTAACTCATCCGGTGCACGGGCCGGCCGAAGACCGGAGCTCGATCAGCTTCATCAAAGGCGTCGGCGGAATCCAGGCGGAGCGCGAGATTCTGGCCGCCCTTTCCGAGTGCCAGCTGATCGCGTGCTACGTTCACGGGACGGTGGGGCGTCTCATCGAAAATCGATCCGGCTCCGTGGATCCGGGCGCGCGCCCGACGGGATCCGCGCCGACCCTGACCGAGCGCGAGCGCGAGTGCCTGAGCTGGGCGGCGACGGGGAAGACCGCCGCAGAGGTCGCGGCGGCGCTCTCGCTGTCGAAGACGACGATCATCTACCACCTCACCAGGGCTCGCCGCAAGCTCGACGCCGCCAACTCGCGCCACGCCATCAGCAAGGCCATCTCGCTGAAGCTGATCGCGTCGGCCTAGCGGCTCACCGGGCGCGGGCGGTGTGGGAATCGACGCGCCGATCTCGCCGCTCGCTCTCTTTTCGATTCACCCGTCGCTTTCACCCCCTATAAGAAATGATAGGGGACCCCCGGGACCGACGGCAGAATCGCTTGCCGTCCGTTCCTCCTTCTTCATAAGAAGGAATCGCTTACAGAAAAATCCTCCACAAAATTCTGCGGTGGTTGACCTTCCAGAACGTCGTTGCGTAAGGTAAGTGGCAGGCGCCGGAAATCGGCGCGGGGGAGTGCGCGCCAGCGAGCGCGCCTTCAGAAATTCATAACACGAAATCAGGGAGGCACATCATGGGCGCAGTAAAGACGTCGCGGGGCTGCGTCTTGCGTTTTGCGATCTCCTTTCTATCTGCGCTTGCCCTTCCCTCGGTACACGCCCAGACGACCGTCACGGGATTCACTCCGGGAAGCTTCCAAGTGTCCCCGAGCGGTGCGGCTACCTACGCCATTCCGATCCAAGTGCCTCCGGGCATCGCCGGTATGGAACCCAAACTCGCCTTTACCTACAACAGCCAAGGCGGTAACGGCCTGCTGGGAATGGGTTGGAGTCTTTCGGGGCTCTCGGCCATCACCCGCTGCCCGCGCACGTTTGCCCAAGACGGCATGCGCGGCGCGGTCAATTACGACGCGAACGATCGTTACTGCCTCGATGGGCAGAGGCTGATCCTCGTCTCCGGCGCCTCGTATGGAGCCGACGCAGCGGAGTACCGCACCGAGCGCGACACGTTCAGCAAACTCATCTCCTACGGCGCCGCCGGCAACGGCCCGGCTTGGTTCAAGGTCTGGCTAAAGAGCGGCGAGATCCTCGAGTACGGCAACACCGCGGACTCCAGGATCGAAGCGCAGGGCAAGAGCACGGCACGCGTCTGGGCGCTGAACAAGCTGTCCGACCGCAAGGGCAACTACCTTACCGTCACCTACTCCGAAGATGCGCTAAACGGCGATTTCTATCCCACGCGGGTCGACTACACCGCCAATTCTAACACCGCCTTGGCGCCGCAGCAGTCAGTCACATTCAGCTATGTGACGCGTTCCGATCAGACGCCGCTCTACCAGGCCGGGTCAGTGTCGCGCACGATGAACGTGCTCAGCACGCTCAAGACCTTCGTCGGCGCGAACCAGCTGCGCGAATACCGGCTCGCCTACCCCGCCAGCTCGCCCACCGGGCGCTCCGTTCTCGACTCCATCACCGAGTGCGCCGGGCCGAGCGGGCCATGCCTCGCGCCGTTGAGCTTCGGCTGGCAAGCCGGCGTCACCAACATCGTGCCCTGGAACTGGCAGAGCGCAACCTTTGGCTCGATGAACGGCTACCAGCACTTCTTCGCCGACGTGAACGGTGACGGCAAGGTCGATTGGATTCGCGTTGCGCAAGGCTCGAACGACGCACGTGTCGGCCTTTCGAACGGCGATGGCAGCTTCAGCATGTGGACGTGGCAAAGCACCAACATCGGCTCGATGAACGGCTACCAGCATTTCTTCGCCGATGTGAACGGCGATGGCCGGGCCGATTGGATTCAGGTCTCGCGCGCGACGAACGAGGCCTGGGTCGGCCTCTCCAACGGCGACGGCAGCTTCACGACCTGGACCTGGTACAGCCCGAACATCATGTCGATGAACACGGCCCAGCACTTCTTTGCCGATGTGAACGGCGATGGTCGGGCCGACTGGATTCAGGTGGCGCGCGGGTCCAACGATGCCCGGGTAGCTCTCTCGAATGGCGACGGCACGTTCACGACCTGGAGCTGGAGCACGAGCACCATCTCGTCGGTCAATTCCGCTCAGCACTTCTTCGCCGACGTCGACGGCGACGGTAAGGCGGATTGGATTCAGGTTGCACAAGGGTCCAACGATGGCCGCGTCGGGCTTTCCAACGGCGACGGCAGCTTCGCCACCAATCCGTGGACATGGCAAAGCACGAGCATCGGCGCGGCTAATTCGTTCAACCACTACTTCGCCGACGTAAACGGCGACGGCAAGTCGGACTGGATCCAGGTCTCACTGACGAGCAACGCCAGCAATGTCGGCCTATCGAACGGTAATGGTTCGTTCCCGACGTGGAGCTGGTCCACCACCAACATCACCGCTGCCAACAGCGCCCAGCACTTCTTCGCCGACATCAACGGCGATGGCAAAGCCGACTGGATCCAGGTCGCTCAGGCGACGGCCGACGGAAGGTTTGGGCTCTCAAACGGCGATGGCAGCTTCAACGTCAATCCGTGGACCTGGCAAAGCACCAGCGTCAGCGCCGTAAATGATGCTCAGCCCTTCTTCGCCGACGTGAGCGGCGACGGAAAGGCGGACTGGATCCAGGTCGCACGCACCACCGATGACGGCAAGGTGGCGCTCGCAAGCGGCGCAGCGCCCGACCTATTGAGCTCCGTAACCGACAGCCTCGCTGCAACGACCACGATCACCTATAAGGCACTCACCGACGGAACGGTCTACACCAAGGAATCTAGCGCCGTATATCCGCTCATCGACCTGCAGCCTGCGGTGCAGGTCGTCTCCTCCGTCTCCGCGTCAAACGGCATCGGCGGGAACACCGTCACCGACTACTCCTACGGAGGCCTCAAAGCCGAGCTCGGCACGGGCCGCGGCTATCTGGGCCTTCGCTGGATAGAAGCAACGGACACCCAGACCGGCATCAAGCGCCGCTCGGACTTCCGCCAGGACTGGCCGTATTCCGGTTTGCCGGCCTTCGCGAAGCGCACCCAATCGTCAGGCGCCGTCCTTAGCCAGACAACGAACACCTACAGCTGCACCAACCCCGCGACTGGCGGCACCTGCGCGATCGCAGCCGGCAATCGCTACTTCCCTTACCTCGCGCAAGGCTTCGAGGCGGGCAACGACCTGAATGGCACCGCCTTCCCCGCGAACACTACAACGCTGCAATTCGATAGCTACGGGAACGCAACGAGCCTCGCTGTCAGCACGGGCGAGGGCTACAGCAAGACAACGACCAACACGTACTCGAACGACACAGTGAACTGGCTCCTCGGCCGCCTCACGCGAAGCTCCGTGCAGAGCACAACACCGGACATACCGCCCACCTCTCCAACGCCACCAACAGTCTCCATCTCGCCAAGCCCGCTCACGATCAGCGCGCCAACCGTCGAAGCTGCAAGCGGCACCGCCACCGCCAGCGCCGCAGGCGGCGTGCCGCCGTACACCTACTCATGGTCTCACTTGACCGGCAGCCGCGTCAGCGTAAGCGGCTCGCAGACCGCCACCTTCAGCACCAGCGTCGCCTACAACGACAGCTTCACCGAGAGCTTCCGCGTCACCGTCACCGACGCCGCTACCAACACCGCCACCGCCGACCTGAACGTCACAGCCGTTGGACCAGGCAAGCCATCTGCCGCTGCATCCATATCACCGAGTCCTTTGAGTATTGGGCGCACTTCCACTACCGGTACAGCAACCGGAACCGCAAGCGTAATTGCGTCTGGGGTACCGCCTTTTACATATTCTTGGTCGCGATTGACAGGTAGCCGAATCAGCTTCAGCGGAACCCAGACTGCAACCTTCAGCGCGGACGTGACTTGGGACGACTCCTTCACGGAGAGCTTCCGCGTCACCGTCACGGACAACGCCGGCAACACCGCGACGTCGGACTTGAATGTGAATGCGTATGGCCCGACCACTCCGGACCCGATATGGTGCGGAAAGGTTAGGTGCTGATGAAAAACTGCGCGGACCGTGCAAGCAGCTTGCCGTCGAAGACGTTATTCTATTGGTTCAGCGTTGCCGTTGCGCTCCACGCATACGCTTGTTTTGCCGCGACGCAGACGCGCACGGTGGCGTTTGAATATGACGCGGCGACGGGGCTGGTGACGAAGGAGATCATCGAGCCAGATAACACGGTAAGCTACCTTCCGCTGGCGACGTATCTTGAGAACCGCACGAAGCTCCGCGCCGTGCCGATCGGTGAAAGCGCTGGCACCGAGGCGATAGCGCCTTCGCTCGAGAACATTGCGAACGGCCGGTATCAGCCGCTTTCGCGTTCGATCTTCCTATACGTGAACGCCCAATCGCTTGCCCGCTCCGAGGTAGCGGCCTTCGCAGAGTTCTACATGACTAATGCCGCGCGGCTTGCCCAGAGCGCGCGATACGTGCCGCTCACTGACAGCGCCTACCGGGCAGGGCAAGAACGTCTCCGTCGGAGAATTGCAGGCTCGGTCTGGGACGGAGCCGTGCCCGTGGGCTTGAGCATGCAGGAGCTGCAAAAGCGCGAGGCGCTCTAGCGCGCCCATTGACGCAAACGTATCGACAAGAACGAAACCGCAGGGAGAAAGAAGATGATCACTCGGACTATCGTTGCTGCTACCGTGTTGGTGCTTGCCGTGCCCTCCATCGCCGGCACGCTAACGCGGACCTCGGCCTTCGAGTACGACCCCATATCGGGTCAGCTCATCCGAGAGATCATCGAGCCGGACAACTCCGCTCTGTGCGTGGTCACGACCTACGTCTACGACGCCTACGGCAACAGAACCAGCGCCACCACCCGTAACTGCAACGGCACCGCAAGCGGCGGTGTGACCGAAGCCCCTGCCCCTGCTGCGGGGAGTGACCCCGTATTTACCTCGCGCACCTCCTCAAGCGCCTTTGCCGCCGGGTCGGTAGTCATCAACACAATCACCTACAACTGGAACGCCGGGCAGTTCGCCACCTCCAGCACCAATGCCATCGGTCACGCCGAGACGCGTGTCTTCGATCCACGCTTTGGCGGGGTGACAAAGCTTACCGGCCCTAACCTCCTTGAGACGAATTGGACCTACGACAGTTTCGGGCGCAAAGCCTCCGAGACGCGCGCCGACGGCACCGTCACTAACTGGTTCTATGAGCGCTGCGTTGATCTCGTCGCAGGTACCTGCCCCACCTATGGCCAATACCGGGTGAGAATTGCGGCCACGAGCGCACCGGTCACAAGCACCTACTACGACAGTCTCGCCCGCGAGATCCGAGCTGAGACCCAAGGCTTCGACGGCACGCTCGTCCGAAAGGACACTCAGTACGATAGTCTCGGGCGTGTCGCGCAAGTCTCGCGCCCCTACTACGTCGGTGCGACTCCGGTGTGGACACTCCCTGCCTACGATGTCCTTGGGCGGGTGGTACTGGCTCAGGAGCCCGCGACCTCATCGGGGCCCGCCTGGACGACCACCGATTACAACGGTCTCATCACCACGATCACGGTGAGTAACAACGGCGCAGGCACGGGGCTTCCCGGAGGCGTGACGCAAACCAAGACCACCACCAAGAATAGCCAGGGCCAGGTGGTGCAAGTCAAAGACACCCAGAACAATCTGCTCAGCTACACCTACGACGAATTCGGCAACCTGAAGACCACCACCGACGCGTTGGGGAACGTCACCACGCTCACCAACGATCTGCGCGGGCGCAAGACCACCATGGTCGATCCGGACATGGGCACCTGGAGCTACTTCTATAACGCGCTCGGTGAGCTCATCCGCCAGACCGATGCGAAGGGTCAGATCGCCACCATGGCCTATGACCTACTCGGCCGCATGACCAACCGCAGCGAGCTCGATCTGGTTTCCACCTGGACCTACGACAACTGCATAAAAGGCATCGGCAAGCTCTGTCAGGCGAGCGCTAACAACGGCTACTCGCGCACCCAGAGCTACGACAGCCTCGGGCGTCCCGTAACGTTAAACGCTTCGATCGACACCGCCTACAGCGTCACCACAACCTACGACAGCTCAGGGCGCGCGGACACGCTGACTTATCCGACCGGCTTTGCGGTGCAGAACATCTATAACCTCTACGGCTACCTGTCGAAGGTGCAAAGGGTGGACGCGGGCGGCAGCACCGTCTTCTGGCAAGCGAACGCCAAGAGCGCAAGCGGCCAGGTCACCAGCGAACTTCTGGGCAACAACCTCACCCAGACCAGAACCCTGGATATCCTGGATCGCTTGGGCTCCATCGTCGCCTCGGGCACAGGCGGCACGGTCCACAGCTTCTCCTACACCTACGACACCATCGGCAACGTCACCCAGCGCGTCGATAACGTCGATGCGGTCACGGAGAACTTCGCCTACGACACTCTGAATCGGCTGCTGTCTGCCTCGGGGCCGGGTCTTACGACGCGGTCGTTCGACTACAGCGCCCTCGGCAACATGATCTACAAGTCCGATGTCGGCACCTATGCCTATCCGGCCTCAGGGATCGGAAGTGTCCGGCCCCACGCGGTCTCGAGCGTCAGTGGTACCGTCAGCGCCACCTACACCTACGACGCCAACGGCAATCTTCTCTCCGGTGCAGGACGCACGCTGACTTATACGAGTTTCAATATGCCTGCCACGATCACAGGCAGCGCCGCCACCTACACCTATACCTACTCGCCCGAGCATCAGCGTGTACGGCTCGTCACCGCGCTTGCCACGGGCACTCAGACCAGCATTTATCTCCACCCAGGCGGCGGCGGAGCGCTCTTCTACGAGAAGGAGATCAAGTCCGACACGACCCTGGAGCACAAGCACTACGTAAACGCCGGGACGATCCTCGTCGGCGTGTACGTCACCAAGAGCGCCTATGCCACCGGCGACGGCCCGCAGATGCGCTACTACCACCGCGATCACCTCGGCTCGATCATGGCGATCACCAACGAGTCGGGCGCCCCGATGGAGCGGCTCGCCTACGAGGCCTATGGGAAGCGCCGCTACCCGAACGGCACGGCCGACCCGAGCTGCAGCATTTTTGGCATCACCACTGATCGAGGTTTCACCGCTCACGAGCACCTCGATGAGCTCTGCCTCATTCATATGAACGGGCGGATTTATGACCCGCTGCTCGGGCGCTTCACGACCGCCGACCCGTTCGTGCAGTCCCCGAGCAACCTCCAGAGCTACAACCGCTACAGCTACGTCTGGAACAACCCGCTGGCCCTTACCGATCCGAGCGGGTATTACAACCTCGGCAAGAAACTCCAGAATTTCTTGACAAAGCCAGTGGTAGCTCTTGTGGTACAAGATTTGGACCCGCTAGCGGGCACGTATTTATTGACGCAATCCACGACTGGAAGAAATATTCTCGCGGGTGAGATCATTGCAGGAACGGCAGCAGCCACGTGGTATTGTGGTGGATGCGGCGTTGCCTCTGGCGCGCTAATTGGTGAACTGGTTGGTGGTTATAGCGCTCATCGTGCTGGAGGTGATGTTCTTTCGGGCGTCGCCGTGGGTGGTATTCTGGGAGGTGCTACCGGATATTTGGCTGACGGCATCAATACAGAGGTGGGATCCTTCTGGGCGCAAGCTGGTAAGAATTTCGCTTCGGGGGCTATTAAAGGCGCTGGAATTGGTGCTGCGCAAGGATATGCAGGCGGAAAGGGAGATGCCAGAGACGTGCTAAGAAGTGCGGCGCGTGCTGCTGCGATCTATGGGAGTTTACAGGCCTCTAAAGTATTGGTGTTTGGCAGAAACATTACATCTGAAGCCGCAGTACAAGAAGCACTAACGCAGGGAGAGGACGGGTTAACATATGGCGTTGATTTCAGCAACGTAACAGTAAGGGAAGGCGGATTGTTGGAGTACATGCACACAGGAAATGGAATTACCCTTGGAAACATGGTTAACGTGGATGCGGGACTATATGCAGATGGCGGGGTCGACTTTAATGGACTAATGCGGCATGAGCTTTTCCATGTGATGGACTATGCATATCAAGGGTTCTTCCCTTTTGTTGGAAATTACGTCATTGATTCGGTCATATATGGATATAGGAATAATCCAGCGGAAGTCGCCGCGCGTGTTGTATCTGGATACTAGGGATTTCGGGCCACCACAAAGGAGCCGTGAAAAACCTGCGACCGAGAGAATCTATCAAGCAATGCTTCTTTTGGCATCGCTCCCCTTTTTTTTAATGGCCTGCGATGGGTTTTATAGTACACGGGGAGTGGTTTCAGGAGTAATTGAAGATCAAGATGCCAGAAGATCGTCCATAAATCACTTAAAAGATGCTGAGATAAGGATCTATTACGTAGGTAGAGAGGGAAGCATCGGGCTTTGGCTGAATAATAGTTCGTTTACAGACCAGGAAGGCAAATACCGCATTTCTTTCACCGGTCCACCAGGCGAACTGGATCGCGGCTTTTTTTTAGAGTTCAAAAAGCCGGGTTATGAACTTAAAAAAGTGACTATTAATGATGACAGTAAAGATCCTAATGTCACCATAAAACGATGCCCAGGAAAAACAGGATATACAGGATGCTGGATTATTGATGTAATATTAACCCCTGAATCTAAATGAAACGGTAATCCCCTGTTTTGTTAAACCGCCTGCTTCATCGGAGAAGTGGCCCTACTTGTTAAGACAGCTCGAAGGGGTTTCTTAAGTGGTTCAATCGCCACGGCTGCAGGAGCTTCGCGAAGCCGACTCGGAGAATTTCGGCATCTATCGCGCTTTACCCGCGCGCCCGACAGCGCGCCCTGGATTCCCCGCCCACCTTGGCGGGCGCTGAAGGCCGCGGGAACGACGCAGGCTAAGCCGTGGTGAGCAGGCTCAATCGCCCGTCTGCGCGACGAAGATGCTGCACGGCGCGTGGTCGAGCAGCGTTTTCCCCACCGATCCACGCCACCAGCGCGAGCCGAACGACGCTTTCTGCTTGTGCCCGACCACGATCAGGTCGCATTTCAGCTCCGCCGCGAGGCGGCAGATCTCCTCCACCGGCTCGCCGACCGCCAGATGGCCGGCGACGCTGAAGCCCTTCTGCGTGAGCTGCTGTAGGCCTTCGTTGAGGACGTCCTGCGCGCGCTTTTTCTCCTCCTCCAGGAGCTCCTCGGGCAGAAAGCCCTCGGTCAGGAACATGCTGGAGGGCATCCCGGCCACCGCCAGCAGGTGGGTCTCCGATTTGGCGAACGACGCGATCTCGGCGCAGGCGAGCAGGGCCGATCTGCCCTCGTGGGAGCCGTTGTACGCCAACAATATCTTCTTGAACATGGCAGCCTCCTTCGCGCGTTTGCTTGCCTATTTTGCGAGCAGCCCCAGGACCGGAGCTCGATCAGCTTCATCAAAGGGCGTCGGCGGAATCCAGGCGGAGCGTGAGATTCTGGCCGTCCTTTCCGAGTGCCAGCTGATCGCCTGCTACGTCCACGGGACGGTGGGGCGTCTCATCGAAAACCGATCCGGCTCCGTGGAGCCGGGCGCGCGCCCGACGGGATCCGCGCCGACCCTGACCGAGCGCGAACGCGAGTGCCTGAGCTGGGCGGCGACGGGGAAGACCGCCGCAGAGGTCGCGACGGCGCTCTCGCTGTCGAAGACGACGATCATCTACCACCTCACCAGGGCCCGCCGCAAGCTCGACGCCGCCAACTCGCGCCAAGCCATCACCAAAGCCCTCTCGCTGAAGCTGATCGCGTCGGCCTAGCAGCTCACCGGGCGCGGGCGGCGTAGGAATCGACGCGCCGATCGCCCTCTTTTCGATTCACCCGTCGCTTTCACCCCCTATAAGAAATGATAGGGGACCCCCGGGACCGACGGCAGAATCGCTTGCCGTTCGTCCCTTCTTCTTCATAAGAAGGAATCGCTTACAGAAAAATCCTCCACAAGATTCTGTGGTGGTTGACCCTCCAGAACGTCGTTGCGTAAGTTACGTGGCAGGCGCCGGATACCGGCGCAGGGGAGTGCGCGCCAGCGAGCGCGCCTTCAGAAATTCATAACACGAAATCAGGGAGGCCCATCATGGGCGCAGCAAGAACGTCGCGGGGCTGCGTCTTGCGTTTTGCGATCTCCTTTCTATCTGCGCTTGCACTTCCCTCGGTACACGCCCAAACGACGACCGTCGCGGGATTCACCCCCGGTAGTTTCCAGGTGTCCCCGAGCGGCGCGGCCATCTACACCGTTCCCATCCAAGTGCCTCCAGGCATCGCCGGTATGGAATCGAAGCTTGCTCTCACCTACAACAGCCAAGGCGGTAACGGCCTGCTGGGAATGGGTTGGAGTCTTTCGGGGCTCTCGGCCATCACCCGCTGCCCGCGCACCGTCGCCCAAGATGGGGTGAAGGGCGGCATCAACTACGACTCCAACGACCGCTACTGCCTGGACGGTCAGCGCCTGGTGATGATCGCGGGCGCGAGCTACGGAGCCGATGGCGCCGAGTACCGCACCGAGCAAGAGAGTTTTACCAAGGTCATTTCTTACGGCATCGGAGGCAACGGCCCTGCGTGGTTCAAGGCGTGGACCAAGTCCGGGCAGGTTATGGAATTTGGCCTTACGGTCGATTCACGCGTTGAAGCGCAAGGCAAGACGCCGACAGTAGGCTTGTGGGTGCTCAACAAGATTCAGGACACGAAAGGCAACTACCTTACCATCACCTACACCGAGGACTATGCGAACGGAGAATACTACCCGGCTCGATACGACTACACCGGTAACGCCGCGGCTGGCCAAGTTACCTACGCTTCGGTCCGATTTTCGTATGCAACAAGACCTGATCCCATTTATACGAACATTGCCGGTTCAGCGATTAGAACCTCGGTGCAACTTACAAACATTCGCACCTACGTCGGCGAAGCAATGATCAAGGACTATCGGCTGAACTACGAACAAGGCGCAGCCGGCAGTCGATCCAGGTTAACGGGCGTGACCGAGTGCACGGGAGATGGTCTGTCGTGTCTCCCAACAATCGCATTCTCTTGGAAAGAACCTGTAGTGGGGCCACAAAACTGGACCTGGACAGGCGGTCACGGCGTAGGAGATTCCGGCTGGCAGCTCGGTGATTTGTTCGGTGACGGCCGCCAGGTCTACTGGACGCACTCAGGCAATGGAACTCATTACGCCACGCGCTTCGTTTCTCTCGCGCCCGATCTGCTGCTCTCCGTGGCAAACGGCCCAAATCCTGCCACGACAATCGCCTACAAGCCTCTCACCGACGGGGCTATTTACTCAAAGGACAGTGGTGCTGTGTATCCGACGAGGGACTTAAAGGCACCGATCTATGCAGTTTCGTCGACGAGTCAGACGAATGGAATCGGCGGCAACTACATCACCAACTACTTTTACACCGGCGCCAAAACGCATCTTCAGGGTGGAGGGTACCTGGGCTTCAGAAAATTTGAGATGACCGATGCGCAAACGAATATCAAGACTGCCAGCACGTTCAGGCAAGACTACCCCTTCCAAGGATTGCCCATCTCTATAGTGAAGACGCAGTTGAGCGGGGCGGTGCTCAACCAAGTCGCTACCACGTGGACGGACAACCCCGCGGTCAACGCTCTGACCTACAACTTCTCGACCGGCAAGTACCATCGCTCCGATCTGACTCAGTCGGTCGAAACGAGCAATGACCTGAACGGTACGGTCCTGCCCACGGTGACCACCACCACGAGCTACGACGCCTACGGCAATGCGACGGGCATCACGGTTTCCACCGGCGACGGCTACAGCAAGACCACCACCAATACGTTCACCAACGACACGGCGAACTGGTTTCTGGGGCGTCTCACCCGCTCTCAGGTCATCAGCACTACGCCTTAGCCAAGGGGCGGGATAGAAGAAAAGCGCCACCAAGGGAGCTACGCAGTGACAACGAGAACATCCAGTTTCATTGACCGCGTGAACTCTTCGTTCGGTTGTGTCGCGCTGCTTTGCGTCGCTACGGTGCTTGGCGGCGTGCTCTTCCCCGTGCGAGAAGCGAGCGCCCAGACAACAGTCGCCGGCTTCACCCCTGGCTCCTTCCAGGTCGGCCCCAGCGGGGCTGCTACTTACACCATTCCGATCCAGGTGCCTCCCGGTGTGGCGGGCATGGAACCCAAGCTCGCCCTCAGCTACAACAGCCAAGGCGGTAACGGCCTGCTGGGAATGGGTTGGAGTCTTTCGGGGCTCTCGGCCATCACCCGCTGCCCCCAGACCGTCGCCCAGGATGGACCTCAGGGTGGATTCGTTGGCGGCGTCAACTATAACGAGCGCGATCGCTACTGCCTGGACGGTCAGCGCTTGGTGCTGGTTACCGGCGCTTCCTATGGCGCCGATGGCGCCGAGTACCGCACCGAGCGGGAGAGTTTCACCAAGATCATCTCCTACGGTGCCCCCGGCAACGGGCCCACTTACGTTGGACCCAATTTTTTCAAGGTGTGGACCAAGTCGGGGCAGATCATGGAGTACGGCAACAGCGCTGACTCGCGCATTGAGGCATCGGGCAAGTCCGTTGCCCGAGTCTGGGCGGTGAACAAGATCTCCGACACCAAGGGCAACTACCTCACTGCCACCTACGCCGAGGACACTTCCAACGGCGACTTCTATCCCACACGGATCGACTATAACTATACCGGCACCCCTGCCATTCCAAACGCCTCGGTGCAGTTCAGCTATCAGCCCCGCACCGACGTCTCCCCCGCCTATGTCAGCGGCTCAATCATCAAGACGCTCAATCGCCTCACCAACGTCAAGACCTATGTCGGCATGATCCTCGTCAAAGACTATCGATTGAACTACGTCGTAGGCGGGGCTACAGGGAATTCTAGACTTATTGGATTGGTGGAATGCGATGCAGCCTCGAATTGTCTTTCTGCGAAGCAATTTAGCTGGTCGGATTCCGTTCTTGGCTTCGGATTTAATCGCAGCCTGCCCGGCGCCTCGACAGCGACCAATTCATACATTGACTCGATAAACGGAATCATCCTTACCGGGGACTGGAACGGGGACGGCAAGACCGACTTCTTACACCTTCATCCCAATGCTGATCCGCAGTACTCATGGGTCGCGCTGTCCAGCGGGGCTATGCCGGATCGGCTTAACACAATAGATAACGGTCTCGGCGCAAATATCCTGATCAGCTATAAGCCTCTCACCAATTCTACGGTGTACGTAAAGGACACATCTCCGTACGCCTCGTCCTACCCCCTGATTGATCTGCAGAATCCGCTGTACGTGGTGTCCTCCGTCTCCAGCTCGAACGGCTTAAGCGGCACGCTGACGACGAATTACAAGTACGGCGGGCTTAAGTCCGACCTTAATGGTCGAGGATCGCTAGGCTTCCGTTGGACGGAGACGACCCAGGCCGACGGCCTCACCACGCGCATTGAATCCCGTCAGGACTGGCCCTACACCGGGCTGCCCTCGCTCACGCAGAAGAAAGTGCCCAGCGGCGGCAACGCAGGAGTTGTTAACACAGCAAGCTATGCCCACAGTTGTATCAACCCCACTACGGGCAGTGCGTGCATAGTGGCCCTAGGCAATCGCTACTTCCCGTTCGTCTCGCAAAGTGTCGAGAGTGCCTTCGATCTCAACGGGGCCGTGCTACCTACCGTCACGACCACGACTGGTTACGACGCTTACGGCAATGCGACGAGTATCTTGGTGAGCACTGGAGACGGGTTCAGCAAGACCACCACCAACACCTACACCAATGACACGGCGAACTGGTTTCTGGGGCGTCTCACTCGTTCTCAGGTCACTAGCACTACGCCTTAGCCAAGGGGCGGGATAGAAGAAAAGAGTCACCAAGGGAGCTACGCAATGATAACGAGAACATCCAGTTTCATTGACCGCCTGAACTTTTCGTTCGGTTGTGTCGCGCTGCTTTGCGTCGCTACGGTGCTTGGCGGGGTGCTCTTCCCGGTGCGGGAAGCGAGCGCCCAGACAACGGTCGCCGGCTTCACCCCCGGCTCCTTCCAGGTCAGTCCCGGCGGAGCTGCGACCTACACCATCCCGATCCAAGTGCCTCCGGGCACCGCCGGTATGGAACCTAAGCTTGCCCTTACCTACAACAGCCAAGGCGGTAATGGCCTTCTTGGCATGGGTTGGAGTCTTTCGGGGCTCTCGGCTATCACCCGCTGCCCCCAGACCGTCGCCCAGGATGGACCTCAGGGTGGATTCGTTGGCGGCGTCAACTATAACGAGCGCGACCGCTACTGCCTGGACGGTCAGCGCCTGGTGCTGGTTGTCGGCGCTTCCTATGGCGCCGATGGCGCCGAGTACCGCACCGAGCGCGAGAGTTTCACCAAGATAATCTCCTACGGTGCCCCCGGCAGCGGGCCCACTTACGTTGGACCAAACTTTTTCAGGGTGTGGACCAAGTCGGGTCAGATCATGGAGTACGGCAACAGCGCTGACTCGCGCATTGAGGCATCGGGCAAGTCCGTTGCCCGGGTCTGGGCGGTGAACAAGATCTCAGACACCAAGGGCAACTACCTCACTGTTACCTACGCCGAGGACACTCCCAACGGCGACTTCTATCCCACACGGATCGACTACAACTACACCGGCACCCCTTCCACCTCAAACGCCTCAGTGCAGTTTGTCCCCGACCCACTGGGTCGCACCGACGTTGTCCCTGCCTACGAGGGTGGGTCGGTCATCAAGACGATGAAGCGTCTAATCAATATCAGGACTTACGCCGGAACACAGCTTGTCAAAGATTACCGCCTCTCGTATATCAATTCCGGATCCACCGCGCGCTCGAAACTCGCGAGTGTGCAGGAATGCGATGGACTGGGGACAAGTTGTCTAAGCGCGATTACGTCGCAGTGGCAGGTGAGCATAGACGGCGTTTTCACCATGGGTCCGGTCGACGCCAACCAAAACTCCATTGGTCTTGGCGCGCTCCTGAACGGGGACTACACGAACATCTATCTCGGTGACTTCAACGGCGACGGCAAGTCCGACATCCTGCGCCAGG
>WNFY01001466.1_pt1 | contig 24276 bp, 20 predicted proteins | sample 5400091 | NCBI WGS metagenome assembly WNFY01 (sample SAMN13153364, study PRJNA577476) | soil metagenome | isolation source: 60 cm soil or saprolite under grassland replicate 1 | place: USA:California | collected 2016-06-15 | reverse complement strand
TATTTGTCGAGCCAGAAAAGCGCGTTGCCGATGAGAAAATTGCGGACCTCGTTGCGGCCAAAATTGAAAATGAGCGTGCCCCAATCCTGTTGCTCGCCCTGGCGCGGGTCCATATGCTCGTAGAGATCGGTGCCATCGAATTCGGCGAGCGCGTGAGCGTCCTTTGGAAAATGTGCAGGCACCCAATCCATGATCACGCCGATGCCGGCCTGATGACATTTGTCGATGAAATGACGGAATTCATCGGGCGTGCCGAACCGGCTGGTGGGCGCGTAATAATTGGTGACTTGATAGCCCCAGGAGCCTTCAAAGGGATGCTCGGCGATCGGTAGGAGCTCGATATGCGTGTAACCCATTTCCACCGCGTACGGCACCAGAGTCTCGGCCAGCTCGAGGTAACTGAGCGGGCGATTTCCTTCGTCAGCTTTTCGTCGCCACGAACCAAGATGCACCTCGTAAATACTGACTGGACTTTTCGACCAATCTTTTCTGCGCCGCGCTTCGATCCATTCCGCATCGCTCCATTGGTAGCGCTCCAGATTGTAAACGAGTGACGCGGTCGATATTCCGTGCTGATTAAAAAATGCGAACGGATCGCTCTTGAGCAGCAGTACGCCGGAATGGGTGCGAATTTCGAATTTGTAATGCGCGCCTTCTCTAATACCGGGCAAAAATAACTCCCAAACGCCGCTGCCGAGGAGTTTGCGCATCGGATTGACGCGGCCATCCCAGTTGTTGAAGTCGCCTACCACGCTGACGCGCTGCGCGTTCGGCGCCCAGACCGCGAAGTAAACGCCCGCGGTATCGCCAATGGTCCTCAAATGGGCTCCAAATTTTTCGTAAATCTTCCAGTGCTGTCCTTCGCCGAAGAGATGCACATCCACCTCGCCCATGATCGGGCCGTATTGATACGGATCGCGTAAAAGCTCTTCTGATCCGTCCCACCTGGTAATCTGGAGATGGTAGTCGAGATCGCGAGAGGCGCCGGCTATAGTGGCGCAAAAGAAACCATCACTCTCAGTTCTCTCGGCTGGGATCGGCCTTTTTGAGTCTTGATTCAAGATAATGTCGATCTTCCGCGCGTCGGGCCTAAAAACGCGGATCTCCAGATTGTTGCCGACCCGGTGTGGCCCGAGAACTCGGAACGGATCAGAATGTTTGCCAGCGAGAAAACTGCTCACTTCATCGGACGGCAAACCCGCGATTTCAAAAGCTTTCATATCTGTGCTGCGACGTTAATGCTCCATTGCTTCAACTTTTCATCGTTTCAATGAATCATTTCGATTGCGTTCCTCAAACAGTAACACGCGATTGGCCGGGCACACCGACGGGGAAGAGCGACTCAACGAAACGCGCGATGCCGCGGCCATCTGCGATAAATATGGGAAGGAGAATTATCACCATGGCCAAAATCGTCAAAGTCATCGAAGTGTTGTCCGAATCGCCTAGGAGTTGGGAAGACGCCGTGCAAGGTGTGGTGGACGAAGCGTCCAAGACACTTCGCAATATCCGCTCCGTTTACATCAAAGAATTCACAGCCGCAGTGGAAAACAAAAAAGTCACTGGTTACCGCGTTAACGCTAAAGTCACCTTCGAGATGGAGCGCGGGAAATAGCGGATGGGGAGTGAATTCATCCTCTCGACGCCTCACCAGTTTAGACAAATTCTAATCAGGAGATTAGGCAACCGGGATACGGTTTTCTTCCGTCTAGGTTTCCTTAATTCATGCTCAGCTCTTCTTCGGTCTGAGCAGCGGAAACAAGATCACGTCGCGGATTGATTCGGCGCCAGTAAGAAGCATGGTGAGCCGATCGATGCCGATGCCAACGCCGCCGGCTGGCGGCATGCCGTATTCCAACGCGAGCAAAAATTCCTCGTCGATCTTTTGCGTCTCTTCGCCAGCCTGTTCGAGCAAACGCTGGCGTTGCAAAAGGGGATCGTTCAACTCGCTATAGCCTGGCGCGATTTCCACCCCGTTAATGATTAGCTCGAAAACGTCCACCAGGGAGTTATCGCTAGTATTTTGTTTTGCCAGCGGCACCAACTCCTTCGGACAATGCGTGACAAAGAGCGGGTCGATTGTTTTTTCTTCAATCAATTTTTCAAACACGTGGTGCGTTACCTCGAAATCGGCTAATTGCGGCAAGACTTCCAATTTGAAGTCGCCAGTCGCCCTTTTGCGGCATTGTTCGCTTGAGAGCTCAAACCAGTCTTTGCCCGCGACTTCGCATACAAGATCGACATAACGCGCGTGGCGCCATGGCCGTTTTAGATTGATCGTCCGGAGAATTTTTCCCTCAGCGTCACGGTGTTCGACCTGGAGAGACCCGCAGATAACTTGCGCGAGATGACAAATCAATTCTTCGACCAGGTTCGCCATCTTTTCAAAATCCGCATACGCCCAATAGGCTTCGAGCATGGTGAATTCCGGGTTGTGTTTTCGAGAAATGCCTTCGTTCCGGAAGTTGCGGCTGATCTCGAAAACCTTGTTGAACCCGCCGACGAGTAAACGCTTCAAATAAAGTTCCGGCGCGATGCGCAGATAAAGATCGAGACCGAGCGCTTTATGATGAGTGCTGAATGGTTGCGCGGCGGCGCCTCCGGCAACGGTTTGCAAGGCTGGCGTTTCCACTTCCAGAAAGCCGCACTGCTCAAAGAAGCGACGGGTTTCGCTGACAATGGCGATGCGCTTTTCGAAGATCGAACGGGAACGCTCGTTGGTGATCAGATCGAGATAACGCTGCCGGTAGCGCGCCTCGATATCGTGTAGTCCGTGCCATTTTTCCGGGAGCGGCCGTAGCGCTTTCGCCAGAAGAGAGAAGGTGTGCGCCTTCAGTGTCGGTTCACCGGTCTTGGTGACAAAACATGTTCCCTCAACGCCGATGAGATCGCCAAGATCGAGCAGGCCAAAAAGATTCATCGCTTCGGCGCCGACTTCCTTCGCGTGGACATAAATTTGAATCCGCCCGGTCGCGTCGCGCAGGTCGAGAAAGTGACTTTTGCCCATGTCGCGATGTGCGGTGATGCGGCCAGCAGCGCGGAGCGCTTCGCCTTCCTTAAACTTGGCGCGCACCTCTGCGATCGATCCGTCCGGCTCGAAAGCAGCGCCGAATGGCTCGACTCCACGCGCGCGAAGCGCATCGAGTTTTTTGCGCCGTAGTGCGACCAGTTCGTTCTCGTCTTCCATGTTTGGCGAGCGAATGTAAAGCTCCGCGCGAGCTTCGCCACGTTAAATCGTGATCCGTTAAGTCGTTGCGCTGAACTCGAGTCAGCGATTCATGATTTAATAACTCGCTTCTCTTCAATATTGGTTGCTAACAAGGCACTGAAAATGAGATAGTTTGCCAATGCGCGATGAGGATGTTCGCTGTCGCGCTGCTACCCATGCCTGTCGAATTGCCTGAAACCACATCGAAGATGAGAGGACCGTTGGTAAAGCAGTTCTCTATCTTCCTGCCGAACAAGGTGGGCGCGATGCTTGATATCGTGAAGTTGCTCGGGGCTCAAAACACTCACGTCGTGGCATTGAGCGTTTCAGAATCGACCGACTCTGCCATAGCCCGGATCATTGTGAGCGACCCGGAGTGCGTTGAAAAATTGTTCCGGCAGAAGAACGTCGCGTTCGGCGTATCCGAAGTGGTGGTGGTGGAAATGCGAGAAGTGGCCACACAACTGGTAAAATTACTGGCCGCATTGTTCATGGCTGAGGTCAATGTGCATTTCACTTACCCGTTGCTGACGCGACCACGCGGGTTCGCTGCCCTGGCTCTGCATGTGGACGATACCGATTGTGCTTCCTCGGTCCTCACAGGCGAGGGGTTTAGGATGTTGAGCCAGGATGACATCTCGCGCTAAGGCGTACGGATTCGTCCAAACGTTATAATGTAAAACGGGTATCCCATTTGACGATTCAACGATTCACGATTTAACGGCGGAAGCCAGAGTTGACTCCGAAGGCTTTCGCGGGTTGACAGGGTTGTGAAAGCGCGTTTACAGAAATGGTCTTTCGATCGCCAAATGCGAATTCTCATCTCACGCCCTAAACCGGCTGATCCAAGTTTCGCCATTGGCTTGGGCTTGATTGTGACTCTGGCGGCCGCGGAAATTTTCGGTGCCACGTTGCACTATCTCAATCACATGCGGGCCGCTCGAACGGGACAGTCTGTGGCAATGGCGAGCGTGCAGCGTCCCGCTTTTTCTGCAACAACCATCAGGCCGCGTCCAGGATCCTCACCGGCGATAAGTATTCCATCTCCTCCTGGGCTCTCGACCGTCGATCGCCTCCTGCAAGAAGCGATCGAGCTGCGCGACCGCGGCGATACAACGACCGCGCTGGCGCGTTTGCACCAAGCGTCGGAGCGTGATCCGAATAACGCCATGGTGTTGGAGGAAACAGCCAAAACGTATGAATCAATGCAGTTATTCGATCGATCCAATGAGACTTGGCGCAAGCTCCGGGACTTGGGTCCCTCGGTTGGCCCATTGTATGAACTGGCGGATCGCCGCTTGAAGTTTGGAGTGCCGAGTCCTGGCCCCGCCAGCGCTGGCGTGGCGCCCGAACGGACCGGCGGCGCACCCTCCGGCAACGAGGTCGGCGGCATTCCTGAGAGTTCGACGTTTGGGGTTAGCGAGATTAACACGACGGAAGCGCCCGACCCCGACGCGGAGACGAACCTGACGCTTCGAATCGGCATAAAAAAACAGACGAATGCGACAATCGATCACACCAAAGTGAAAATTCTGGTGAAGTTTTACGATACCGTCGATGACAAAGAGGTTAAGCTGACTGATGCTGACGTAAATTATGAATGGCTGACATCAAAGCATGATTGGGTGGACACGAATCCAGAGATTCTCTCTGTGAATTACCTGCGCCCAAAGAAAAGGGCCAGTTCACCTGAGACTGAGCTGTTCGAAACCGCGGCAGCGGTCAAACCACAGAAAGGGCGACCGCCCAAGATCGGTTCCTCGACCCAAGAAAAGCGAAAGTATCTGGGGTACGAAATTTTGATTTACTACTATGATAAATTGCAAGCCGTTCAGGCTGAACCCACCCGATTGTTGCAGCTTTTTCCTCCTTCTGAAAGTATCTCATCGCCCTAGTACTTTCCGTCGCTGGTCTCATAAGGGAAATTAATCTGGGAGGGCACTAATTTCTTTTATGAGACAAAGTGCATTAACCTATCACGTGATTCATCGCGCGTTGCTGATTCTCTCTCCTTTGCTATTCGCACTCGGAGCCGAGGCACAGATTCAGGTGGAATTGAAGCTGCCGCGGCTGCAATACATCGTTTACGAACCCGTGGTGACCACGCTCGGCATTACAAATCTCGCCGGCCGCGATATCGATTTGCAGGATGCGAACGGACAGTCCTGGCTTGGATTCGAGGTCACTGGAAGCGATGGGCAAACGATTGCTCCCATCAGCGCAGAGAGTGCCCAGCCGCCTTTAAAAATTGAAGCTGGGCAAAAAGTCACGCAGCGGATCGACCTCACTCCCCTTTATCTCATTCACGACTCGGGCATGTACCATGTCCGGGCGCACGTTTACTTTTCCGATCTGGACAGGTTTTTCTACTCGCAAACAGGAGTATTCGAGGTAACGGACGCCCGGCCGATCTGGCAACAAACAGTAGGCATTCCCGAGGGTGTTGCTGCACCTGGCGACGTCCGCACCTACTCGTTGCTCAGCAACCGCTTCCCCGATCATACTTCCTTGTACGTGCGGGTGCAAGACCGGGACAAGGGAATCGTGTATGCCACTTACTCGTTAGGCCGAGCGATTGCCTTCGAGGAACCGCAGGCGGAAATCGATCGGGGGAATCAATTGCATGTTCTGCATTGTGTCGCTCCGCGCAGTTGGGCGTATTCGCGGATTGGGCTCAATGGTGAGTTGATCGCGCGCTCGTCTTTCATGGAAACAAAAACCCGCCCGCGTCTGGTCCGCACCGCAGACGGCGAGGTAGCCGTGCGCGGGGGGATGATTGAGGCGTCACCATCACAAAAAGGACGTAGTACTGCGCCGAAACTTTCGGCGCGCCCGCCGGTCTTACCCAAGGACGAACAGCGATGAGTATAAGACTTTGGCAGTTGCATTTGATTACTGCCGGTTTCTCGGTTGCAAGTGTAGCGTGCGCCGCTTCGCGGGCAGCCCAGACGAGCCGCGATCCCCAAATTAGCGGGTCACCCACGACGGTGGTGATCGACGCCGGTCACGGCGGTTTTGATCGCGGCGGCATCCCGAGCCAGAGAATCCCGGAAAAGGAAATGACACTCGATGTAGCACAACGGCTCAAAACGCTTCTTGCCGCCAGCGGCTACAACGTAGTCATGACCCGCGACAGCGATGTTTTTGTCCCGTTGCCATCGCGCGTCGCAATCGCGAATTCGTATCGCAACGCCATCTTTGTCTGTATCCATTTCAACTCGGCAAACCGCATGGGCGCTGGCGGGATTGAGACATATTTTTATGGCCGCGATAGTCTGCCGCTTGCTTCGGCCATTCACTATTATGTCGCGGGAGGGGCGCCGTCATCCAATCGTGGAGTGCGGCGCCGCGGTTTCTATGTGCTAAGAAAAACAACAGTCCCGGCCGTACTTGTGGAATGCGGTTTCCTCACGAACCCGACGGAGGGCGAATACGTGCAAACGGTTTCCTATCGACAAAAACTGGCGGAAGAGATCGCGGCGGGAGTTCGCGCGCGGAATTCTGTGGCTGCGTCGAGCACGACGCGAATGGCAACGGCGGATAGTGTTCCGTTGCAATCGTATATCGATCAGACCAAGACAAGTAACTCCGAGCGTTCCCGCCGCCATTCGCGGAAAAAAAGGTCTCGAAGCAGTTCGTCAAAAAAGAAAAGCTCATCGAAAGCGACTGGATCGGAAGCCAACGTGATCTTAAACGAGCGGGAGGGGTGATTGGAGTCGCCGATCTTGAGTTCGGCACGGATGCGGGACGCGGAAAACGCCGCTTTCGGCCGGGGCGTCGAAGTTGAAACGTTAATGGATCAAGCTGGCGCGGGCGTCGCGCGGGCGGTCACCAAAATTTTTCCTAATCCAGGTGCCTGCATCGTTTTCGTGGGGAAAGGTCATAACGCGGGCGACGCTCTGTTTGCCGCAGAATGTTTGCGGCGGCGGGGATGGAAAATCGAAGTCCGGCTGGCATTCAAAGAAAATGATTGCAGCGAGCTCATGCGCAAGAAGCTCGATGCTTTACGAGCCACGGCGCCGAAAGTACCGGCTTGGATGGATCAAGTGGACCATGACGTCGGCGTTACGATCCTCGAACTTTTCGCTTACGGGGCTGATTCCCTCGCGGGGAAGCAGGATGCCATCGCAGCCGAAGCGTACCCAGGCACCATTTCGCCGATCATCATTCTCGACGGTTTGCTGGGCTTAGGTGCGAAACCGCCACTGCGCGGCCCAGTACGCGCAGCATGTCGCGAGATTAACGGGCTCCGCCGCCAGAGAAATGTTTACGTTTTCGCTGTCGATCTTCCGACAGGTCTCGATGGCGATTCCGGTAAAACCGATCGCGATGGTGTCGTCGCGGATTTTACCGTTACGATCGGATTCGCAAAGCCCGGCCTAGTGGCGGATGGCGCGCTGGACTTTGTCGGCCGACTGGAGGTTGTGTCACTCGATGAGCTGCGGCCGCCGGAAAAGAAAGCAAAAGAAATTGTCGCCTGCGCGCCAGCTCTTCGCGGACTGCTGCCGAGGCGAAAATTCAGCACATACAAAAATCAATGCGGCCGCATCGGGGTGATCGCCGGTTCGAAAGGATTTATCGGCGCCGCACTAATGACTTCACAAGGAGCGCTACGCGCAGGCGCCGGGTTGGTGGAAGTTTTTGTGCCGGAAGAAATTTATCCAATCGTTGCAGCGGCTGCGCCGCAGGAAGCAATGGTGAAACCGGTGAAGTCGTATCGCGATTTGCTCAGAGAAAAGATCGACGTGTGGGCTCTTGGCCCTGGATTGGGAAAAGCGCGGGCTGTTGAAATTCTCGAGGTGATCGAAAAAGCAAAGCAACCGATGGTGATTGATGCAGATGGGCTCAATATTTTGGCAGACAAAATTTCCATACTGAAGCGTTGCAGAGGCAAACGGTTGCTCACACCGCACCCGGGCGAAATGAAGCGGCTTTTCCCTAGCAAAAAAGAAACGCGGGCAGCAACGGCTACGAAATTCTGCAATCGCTTTGCTGTAACTCTTTTGTTCAAAGGCAGTCGAACAATTGTAGCCCGGCGCGATCGCCCATTGAGCTATAACACAACCGGGAACCCCGGAATGGCCAGCGGCGGAATGGGCGACATTCTCACCGGAGCTTGTGCAGGATTGGTGGGACAAGGTTTGTCTCTTTACGATGCAGCGCGACTCGGGGCATGGATCTGCGGGCGCGCTGCGGAAATCGCGATTTTTAATAACACCCAAAGCGAGCAATCGTTGTTGCCTCGCGAAGTTCTCGACCATCTTGGCGCTGCCTTTAATGAGCTCAGGAGTTAAAAAAGTTAAAAGTTAAGGCGTGGCAAAGCCATGAATCTTCAAACCGGGCAGACACAGTACGAGGCGCCGAAGACCGAGACAGCCTGGAGTCGCGTGAAAAAAGCGCTCGGGCCGCTCACTGTGGTTGGCGTCGTGATCGCGAAGTTTTTTGCGAAGCTGAAATTCGTTCTGCTGCCGCTCCTCAAGTTTCTACCCGTCTTACTCAAGTCCGGCGGCACCATGCTGCTAATGGTCTGGGTCTATATGCAGCTATGGGGGTGGCAGTTTGCGCTCGGTTTTGTCCTGCTCTTGTTTGTTCATGAAACGGGTCATCTATTGGTCGCCAAAAAATTCGGGCTTAGAGTTGGCGCGCCGGTTTTCATTCCGTTTATGGGTGCATTCATTGCGCTCAAGGAAGCGCCACGCAATGCCTGGGTGGAGGCATGCGTGGGAATTGGGGGGCCGATGCTAGGCAGCTTCGGCGCATTGATCTGCAATGCGCTGGGCGAAGTGTTCGATGCGCCAGTTTTCATCGCTCTCGCCTGGTTCGGATATTTTCTCAATCTTTTCAACCTTACGCCAGTCGGTATGCTGGACGGCGGACGAATCGTGACTGCGTTGTCGCGCTGGCTTTGGTTGCCGGGATTCGCCCTGCTCCTTTGGTTCGGGTGGAAGTATCCAAATTTTATTATCTGGTTGATCGTACTTTTGTCGCTGCCGCGGATCTATTCGTTATTCCGCAAACGAACCGAAGAAGAACAGCGCTATTTCGAAGTCACGCCCTCGCAACGTTGGACGATATCGATCTTATATTTCGGCCTGATCGCAGTTCTGCTTTTCGGAATGCATGTGGCCCAGCAAGACTTGCAACAACATGGCGTCCGGGCCCACGGGCATGGACGCGACGCTCTGGTGCAATAGGGCGATTGGCCTCAACTGCCCGCCGGCGGTTCAGGTGAACTGCCCGTAACTCCTGTCGCGGCGAACACTTTTTCCGGCTCGAGCCCAATTTTTTGGAGAATTGACCTAAAGCGTTTGTCCGAACGCAACGGCGCGAACTCAGGCGCAATACCAGCGCCGTGCAACGATGACGAGCGCTGCTCGCACGCGCGTTCAAGTTCGCGAATGGCGTCATCATGCGCTCCAAGTGCTACATGCACGTGTGCAATGGCATCGCCCGGGCGATAGCCCCAGCCCGCTACGGCTGCATCTAGCGTTTGCAGCGCTTCCTGGGGACGGTTCATGCGCGCATAGGTAATCGCGAAACCAAACCCTGGTCTGCCGGTGAAATCCTGTGCCTTTTTATAAAGTGCAATCGCATCATCGAAGCGTCCCATCTCGCGATACAGCGCTGCCAGCGCTGGCTCGCCATAATGGGCAAACGTCGGGTCAAGTTGGAGTGCGCGCTCTCCGGCCGCGATCGCTTCATCGTAAAGACCGAAGTAACGGTAAATCTCGCAGGCGAAGTTGCTCACCCAGAGTGAGGCCGGGTCGATCTTCGACGTGCGCTTCAAATAGGCAAGCGCTTTGTCGCGGTCGCCGCGCGCGGCGTAGAGCGCGGCGATGAAGTAATTCGACGGCGTCGAATTTGGATCAATTTCCACCGCGCGATTAAATTCTGCTTCGGCGCCGTCAAGGTCCCAGTCCAGTATGCGTTTGGTCTCGGCGAGATATACGTGCGCTTCGGCCTCCTCGTCGTCGAGCCGCAAAGCACGAACAGCGGCATCGCGAACTTTCGGATACGCTTCCAGCGGCGGCACGTAAGCGTCCGCCAGCCATAGCCACGCCTTCGCGATCCCAGTCCACGCGCGTGCAAACTTGGGATCTTTCTCCAGCGCACGCTGAAAAAATTCGAGGCTTCTGCGCAATGCGTCCTCGGTGCTCTTGTCCGAATAAAAGAGACCGTGCAAATACGCGTCGTAAGCATCGGTGCTGCGTGATGCAGGTGGCGGCGAAATATCGAGGTTCAGCTTTAGCGCATCGACGATCGAACGTGTAATCTCATCCTGCAGCGCAAAAATCCCATGCATTTCGCGCTCGTACGTCTCCGACCAAAGCGTAAATCCGTCGGACGCGTCGATCAACTCCGCCGTGACGCGCACCCGATTGCCATCGCGTCGAACACTGCCTTCGAGCACGTGCCCGACATTTAACTTCGATGCGACTTCGCTGAGCTCTGCCTCTTTGTCCTTAAACCAAAATGAAGACCGCCGCGCCGCCACGCGCAGGCCATCAACTTTCGCCAGCGCTCCCAGAAGCTCTTCCGCAATACCGTCGCTGAAGTAATCGTGATCCTTCGCGGGGCTTAAATCGTTGAAAGGCAAGACGGCGATCGACTTTTCGGCCGAGTTTGCCGGCGGCGCGATAACCGGGGCCGCGGCTGTGCGATCTGGAGTGCGAATAATTCCATATCGAGTGAGGTCGAAAAACCAGGAAAGCGTAAGCGCAACGGGGAAGCCGAGCACCATGAGCACGACGATAAGGCGCACCACCCAATTCGGAATGTCGAATACGGGCAAAACCTGGGTAATGCCCTGAGCGAGCGCCCATGCGCCAACAAGATATGCGATCGCGACGCTGTAAACTTTTCTCCGTTTTAACTCGGCAAAAAAATTCTTCGGATTCACGGCTTAATCAACGGGATCAAGCCTCGTATTTCGTCCGCGTTTGGCAATCGACAGATTTGAGGTTTGACAGCAACAACGCGCTGCTAGTATCGATCTACAATGAATCAAACGACCAATGACGGAGAAAAGATGGAAAAACAGATGTGGGAAGACATGAAGGCGAAGAATTGGAAGGCGGTGGAAAGTAAAATCGCCGAGGGCTTTCAGTCTGTGCATTCGGATGGAGCGCGCGACCGGGCTGGGGAAATATCGTTAATCAAAAACCTGGACGTCGGCCAGGTAGGGTTGAGCGATCTTAAATCGACCGTGAACGGCGACAACATTGTGGTTACCTATATGATTTCGGCGCAAGAAACGATCGATCTGGAGCGATTGCCGACGAAGCCTGCCCCGCGCTTGAGTGTCTGGAAAAAAGGAGCAAGCGGCTGGCAATGGATTTGCCATGCCAATCTCACTCCAATTCCTTAGAACGTTGGAGCGGTGCTTCGAGTCCACTCGGATATTTTTGGCGATTCATTTCGCACCGAAAAATCCAACGAGGAGTGAGCGACTAAATAGTTTCGACTTAGTGCGGTGCCGATCGAAATAAGGAGACAGAAGACTTAACCGCGAATTACGTTGATCTTCGCAAGCCAGAAACGGGATTGTTAGAGAGATTTGCAGATCCGGCTGGTTCATCGACGCCAGCACGGTGACTCGCCACCACTATTTCCTGAATTCGAGTGCGCCCTTCTTCAGGGCGTAAATATAGCCCACCATTAGGATCGAGATGAAGTTGAGCATGCTCCAGAAGATCAGGCTGCTCTGTTTGATCGCGTCTTTGTAAACCACCGCCCACGGATACATGAACACGATCTCGAGGTCGAACAGGATAAAGAGCATCGCCACGAGATAAAACTTTACGCTGAACCGCGGCTGCGCTTCGCCCTGCGGGATCATCCCGCATTCGTAAGCAGTATCTTTTGCTCGTGTCCGCTTGCCGCTCGCCCCAACTAAAACGCTAACGAGTAGCGCAGAAGCCGCAAACAGCATTGCAACGATAATTTGCAGGAGGACCGGCAGATATTCTCGCAGCATCCCGAAGTCTCGCTGAAGCTCGGAGCCGGGTTTACCTTATGCCGGCGAGATGGCCATTCGACGGGGCAATGGCGCTGGCCAGCGCCGAGGGCAACCCCTTGTATTTCTTGCCGTTTTTCTTGACCGCTCCGCGCGCTACGAGATTTTGCAGTTTCTCGTACGCTCGCAGTCGCAGCATTTCCTCGCCACCGCTGGCGGCATTGCGCGCTCGGAGATTCTCGTGCACGATGTCAAACAGTTGCTTGAACTCGAAGGACGAACGCCGGGAGAGGACCGCAACCAACTCCTCAGTTACCAGGTCAGGAACTCGACGGGAGAATGCATTTTTCTTTAGAATAGCCATAGAATGAGGAAAATAGCACATTTTTGGAGGGACGCAGCAGTTTTCTTTGAGTTTCTGAAAATAGCGCCGAAATGGCGCAGCGAAGAGGAGCGAATTCGGCGCGCCCGGCGGCCATGCCCTTGCTACGGCGTTCCACTCGGGCTGGGCGATGGTTGGGGGCTTACGGCCGGAGATGAACCCCATCCTCTCTTGCCGCTTCCGGAAATCTGGCGCGGCATCGTGCCGAGCCCGCCGGCAATAGCGAGTCCGCTTAGCGATTGATCCAATGTAATGGGTCCGATCGATTCGACGACGTAACCATCGCGGTCATATCTTTGCGAAGTGACGATCGGGCTGAGGTGTTTCGTGATCACTTCCGGCGATGGAATTTTGGCTAGATCGAAATCAGTGGCCACCGACGGCATAAACGCTGCCGCTAGCATCAGTATTGGTCGTAGCGAGGCATCGAGCCGGGAATACAGAAGGGCCGTATCGACGTATGCAAAAAAATTCGTCGGCGGTGGGAGCAATCGGGTGGCCGCCTTGTAAGTCTGCGAATCTGCAAGTTCCGAGGAGGCGCCGACGCTGCGCTTTACAGCCTCCTCCGCCGAGACCGGATTGAGAGCCACGATGAGAATTCGATCCGACAAGGCGATTGTCGGCGTGACCGCAACGAGGTTCGCGGGCGACTGTTTCGAAAAATAACGGACGCCATCCTTTTCGGTCTTTGTCCAAGCGGCTTCATCGGCACGCGTAACAGCCTCCACAATGTTTCCCGCTTTCGCCATGTCCAGCACTGGCAGCGTCACAAGCAAAGTTGGCCAGTGCGCGCTCGACGGCCAGTCTGCGACCGATTCCACCTCGGTGCCGAATGCTGCTTTCCAATCATCAGCGGTGATTCCGCCGTCTGTGAAAGCCTGGAAAATTCTTTGCATGGCCCCGCTGAACCCTGCGGCTTGGTTGAGCGTATCCACCTTACCTCCCAGATTGAGCAGCATCGCTAGATAGAAAAACGTTTCCCTCGTTCCCAGTCTTGGCGAAGAGCGGCTGAGTGTTGCGTCTTCCTCGAGCTTCGGCATTCCGAGAAAAACCAGATCGTGTATCTTGCCACCTTCAAACTTTGTCGTGCCAAAAATCGCACGCATTTGCTCGAGTAACGTCGATTCCTTGACCGTAGCCGCCGATTGGACGCTCGCGCGAAGAGCGGCAAGTCGCTGGGCAAATGTCTTCGGTTGGAGATAAAAAGACAATGCATAATCCCAGGGCCGGTGCGAGATCGCGGCGCGATATGCTTCGTTCTGAGTCAGAGCGTCGTTTCGATGATTGCCGTGATGGTCGGCACGCTCGAGCAGCGCCTTCAATTCTGCCAGATCGGTGGCGGCCAGAAACCAGGGACGATCGTACGCTGTCGCTAACGTGAATGGGCTCGCAACCAACAGTTCGATCTCGTGACGCCCGTGTTTGATCTTCTCGCGCTTCGTGCCCGGATTTTTTTCTAAAACCTGGGACCGCCATTTTCCCACCACACGCTCTGCGTCTTCCGGTCTGCCTCGAAAACGGAAGCCGCCAACGAATGTAGGGCTATTACCTTCGATCGATGTTAGCGCCAGGAAGACATTCTTTGGATCAAGCTGTTCGATCTCTCTCAGGGTTTGACCAACTGCGTCTGCTTTCGACAGATTTGCGAGCGGTTTGCGAAGAAAATCCTGCACCGCCGGTTCTTGGTAAAGCGCATAGATGTCCGAATGATGCCACTGATCGCGGGTCCGATTGAAATCCGGCATCTGCGCCAGAAAAATTGTTTCTCGTGGCAGCAGCGCGCTCACGGGTAGCGCCCAAGTTTCATGTGAAAGATTCCAGATGTACCACCCCGTGAACGCGACGACCGCGCACGTAATCGCCAACAGCAGGACTCGCCTCATAGCACACCGGCCTGTCTGTCTGATTGTTTCCCGATTCCCGTGCTGGATGGATAAGCGTATTCCTGCAAACTGCGCACCTGCACTTTTCGCTTTTGCAACGAACGAATTCCGTTCGCGCTTGCTAGGGCAGCCCGGACCGTGGTCATAATCGGAATTCCCTGCGCGAGGGAAGCATTACGGATGCGCACCTCGTCCTCACGCGGAATCTTCCCGCTCGGCGTATTGATGATGAAATTGATGTCTCCATTTTTCACTCGATCGAGAACATTCGGACGGCCTTCGCGCAGTTTGAACACCTTTGTTACGGGAAGCTTTGCCGCCTTTAGCACTTCAAACGTGCCTGCAGTAGCAATAATCCCGAACCCTAGTTTCACAAACTCTCGAACCACTGGAACAACCGCCTGCTTATCGCTATCTTTAACGCTCACAAAAACATTTCCTCCCTTTGGCAGCGGCGGCGGCGCAGCCATCTGCGATTTCGCGTAGGCCAGGCCAAGGTCAAGGTCCATCCCCATGACTTCACCGGTGGATTTCATCTCTGGACCTAGCGAAATATCCACGCCCTCATAACGCAGAAACGGGAACACTGCTTCCTTCACAGAAAAATGTTGCGGCACGATCTCTTTTGTGAAATCGAGCTCACGCAACGATTTTCCGATCATCACCTTGGCAGCGAGTTTTGCCAGTGGAACGCCGATCGCTTTGCTTACGAACGGAACCGTGCGCGACGCACGCGGATTGACTTCCAGGACATAAACGTCGTCGCCTTTCACTGCGAACTGCACATTCATCAATCCGCGCACTTTTAACTCTCGCGCCATCGATTTTGTTGCCGCCGAAATCTCGTCGAGAACTTTTTGTGGCAGCGAGAACGTCGGGATGACGCAAGCGCTGTCGCCGCTGTGAATGCCCGCTTCCTCGATGTGCTCCATAATCGCGCCAATTACAGTCGTTTCGCCATCGGAGATGCAATCCACATCGACTTCGATCGCATCTTCAAGAAAACGATCGATGAGCACCGGACGATCGGGCGTTACTTCGATTGCGCTTGCCATGTAGCGCCGAAGATCTCCCTCAGTATAGACAAGCTCCATGGCTCGCCCACCAAGGACGAATGATGGTCGTGCCAAAACCGGATAACCAACCTTCTCCGCAATCGAGATGGCGTCTTCCGTACTGGTCGCCGATCCGTTCGGGGTTTGCCGCAAGCCAAGTTTGTCGAGCATGGCCGCGAATAATTTTCGATCTTCCGCGGTCTCGATGCTCTCGGGCTGCGTGCCAAGAATGGGCACGCCTGCCATTTTCAATCCGCCAGCAAGATTGAGTGGTGTTTGCCCGCCAAACTGCACGAACACGCCTTCCGGTTTTTCCTGTTCGTAAATATTGAGCACGTCCTCGAGCGTCAGCGGCTCGAAATAAAGTTTGTCGCTCGTGTCATAATCAGTGGAAACCGTCTCCGGATTCGAGTTGACCATGATCGTTTCGAATCCGAGTTCGCGCAGCGCAAAGGCGGCGTGGACGCAGCAGTAATCGAACTCAATTCCCTGGCCAATCCGGTTCGGCCCGCTGCCCAGGATCATCACTTTGTGTTTGCCGCTCTCACGTCGCTCGTTCTCGTCACCATACGTGGAGTAGTAGTAAGGCGTGTAAGCTTCGAACTCTGCCGCACACGTATCGACGAGCCGGTAAGTCGGAATTACATTCAGCGCCATCCGCACGCGACGCACTTCGTTTTCATCGACGTGTTCTCTTATTGCGAGTTGACGATCGCTAAAGCCGAGCTTCTTGGCGCGTAGCAGCCGTTCGCGGAAAACAGCCACCTCGGCTGATAGGGCAGACAGGCGTCCCGCCTGGCGTGTATCCAAAGAGGCCAGAGGCTCGTTTTGCCTGACAGGCGAGGCGCCTGTCTTCCGCACTCCGTCATTCGCATGTTGCAAGACATGATCTGTTGATAATATAAACTCGCCTGAGCGCAGATTAGCTTTTTCAGGATTGCTCGCGATATACGCGCGGTAATTCGTCAGCGCATTCCAATCGCGCACGATTCGATCGTGACTTTCTTCCATCCACACACTGCCTTGCTGCTTAAGAGACCTCTTGATTGCGTGCGCGGAAAAGCTTTTCCATGAATGAAGGATGCCAGACAGTGAATTGCCGGATTTTGGCTGCACCAGCACGTGCACGTGATTTGGCATTACCACAAAGCCATCCAGCCAGTAACGTTCTCCATTAAACTGATGCAGCGCGCCGGTAACGATCTCGGCCGCGCGCGGATCGCGCAGCAGGCACTCGCCATGGCCTTCATCGAGCCATCTTTCCGGGCCTTCGACAAAGCGCAGTTCATATTCGCGAGCGGTTTTGTAGTCCCACGGTAGCGGATGAAATTTGAGCCACCTTTGTAGTTCCTCTCGCCACTGGTTGAGCAACCTGCTGGGAACAGAATCGGCGAGACGGAATGTGATAAAATACGTTGCGCCGGATTGTTCCCAGTGAGGCAAATGGCGACGGGACACTTTTATGGCGCCATGTGGGTCAAAGCCGCGGAAAACAGGCATCTCGCCTGTTAGGACAGACGGGCCTCCGGCCTGCCTACTAGACCCACCAGCCGGGACGGCCGTTTGCCCCGACAGCCGAAGACGGCTGTCTTCCGCCACAATCTGCTCCACGTTTCGCAAAAACCATCTGTCGATCTTCGTCAGCTCAAAAACATCTTCGATTGACATGCCGTCCCGGAATGCTTGGGCAAGATAAAAAATTCGTTCTGCGTTAGGAATCGATAGTTTTAGTCGCAGGGTTTCTGAATCGACAAATCGATCTGCGCCGTCGCCGCAGAGGCCGAAGCGCTTGATCTCCAGACTGCGCAACGCTTTTTGCAACGCTTCCTTGAACGTGCGCCCAATCGCCATTGCCTCACCCACGCTTTTCATCCGCGTCGTCAGCGTCGCGTCGGCTTGGGGAAATTTCTCGAATGTGAACCGCGGCACTTTTACTACGCAGTAATCGATGGTTGGCTCAAAGCATGCTGGCGTTTCGCGTGTGATGTCGTTTTTGATCTCATCGAGCGTGTAACCGACTGCGAGTTTCGCCGCAATTTTTGCAATAGGGAAACCGGTCGCTTTAGATGCGAGCGCGCTCGAACGCGACACGCGCGGATTCATTTCGATCACTACCATGCGGCCAGTCTCCGGATGAACCGCAAACTGAATATTCGACCCGCCGGTCTCGACGCCGATCTCGCGAATGACGGCGAACGCGGCGTCGCGCATCATCTGGTATTCTTTGTCGGTGAGTGTTTGCGCCGGCGCGACAGTTATTGAGTCGCCGGTGTGCACACCCATCGGATCGAAATTTTCGATGGAACAAACAACCACACAGTTGTCCATTCGGTCGCGCATCACCTCCATCTCGAACTCCTTCCAGCCCACGAGCGATTCTTCGATCAACACCTCGCGGACCGGCGAGACATCGAGTCCGCGCGCGACGATCACGTCGAGCTCTTCGCGGTTATAGGCGATGCCGCCGCCAGTGCCGCCAAGGGTAAATGCCGGCCGAATAATGAGCGGGAAGGCTCCGATTTCATCTGCAACGCGATCAACGTCTGCCAGGGAGCGCGCGACCCCGGAGCGCGGCACCTCGAGCCCGATGCGCAACATTGCTTCCTTGAATAATTGCCGATCTTCGCCTTTCGCGATCGCCTGCGCGTTTGCGCCGATTAGTTTCACGCCGTGCCGCGCGAGCGCGCCGTTGCGGTTCAATTCCATCGCCGCATTGAGCGCTGTTTGCCCGCCGAGAGTCGGCAAAATCGCGTCCGGTTTCTCACGTTCCATGATTGCCTCGATCACTTCCGCAGTGATCGGCTCGATGTAAGTGCGATCGGCGAACTCCGGATCGGTCATGATCGTTGCGGGGTTGGAGTTCACGAGCACAACTTCGTATCTTTCCTCGCGAAGCGCTTTGCATGCCTGCACGCCGGAATAATCAAACTCGCAGCCCTGCCCGATCACGATTGGACCAGAGCCGATAAGCAGAATCTTTTTGAGCTCGTTATTTCGCGGCATCTGCGCCAGGGCGGACAGTAAACGAAATCAAGCGAACGTCACGCATGAACTCTTATGCTGTCATTCTGAGCCAAGCGAAGGACTCACGTAGGCTGAGAAATTCACGCACTAAAAGCGTGGGACCAAAGCTTTGATTGCGAGGTTCCTCAATCGCCACGGCGACCTCGGAATGACGGCATGTTGATTACGCAACCGCCGCCATGCGTTGCCGGTCGAGCCAGACTTTGCAGATGCTTTTGATGCGTGTGAGGACGTAATAAACCGTCTGGCTGCGGATGCGCACCAGTTCTCCACCTACAATGCGCCGGACGAAATCGCTCGGAAGATCGAGAATCTCCTGAGGCGTCGAGCCTTCGAGTCCTTTGCAAAGAATTGCCGTCATCGAGCGTGTAAGCGTTTGCACTTCTGGGCCGAGCGTCATGCGAATGTGCGCCTTCCCGTTTTCATCGACGTGCAGGTAAACGCCGACCGTGTCCGTGCATTCCTCATCTTTTCGTACATCGACCAGATCGAAATTCTCGTGTTGACGCGGCTCCTGCTTCTTCGCGTTGTCCGCATAGGAAACGAGCGTCTCGCGCCGCTCATCTTCCGGGAGCGATTCGAACAGGTTGATGATTTTGTTGAGCTTCCCTGGATAAGTTCCCCTGGAATCGCGTGCGGCGCCCGCCTCATCCAATTTGCTGCAGCCTTTGCTCATTTACAGCTCACGCGCTCTTTTCGATCGGCGCGCCGACTTTGTTGCCCCATTCTGTCCAAGAACCATCGTAATTGCGGACATTGTTGAGCCCGAGCAGGTAAGTGAGCACGAACCAGGTGTGACTGGAGCGCTCGCCGATCCGGCAATAAACAACTGTGTCCGTGCCCGGTTTCACGCCGCATTGATCGAGATAAATCTTGGCAAGCTCATCTGCAGGCTTAAATGTGGCATCGTCATTTGTCGCTGTTTTCCACGGCATGCTTTTTGCCCCCGGAATGTGACCGCCACGCAGGACGCCCTCCTGCGGATACTCAGGCATGTGCGTGATCTCGCCGCGATATTCGCCCGGTGATCGCACATCGATCAGCGGTTTGCCACTCTTGCTCTGCCCTAGTGCCTCGTCAAAAAATGCGCGAATCTCCTCATCAAAGCGTTTCTTTGGCACCGGATAATTGGTCGCCGGATATTTCGGAACTTCACGCGTCATAGGACGGCTTTCCGCTTTCCATTTGTCGCGACCGCCGTTCAGGATTTTCACCTTGTCATGACCAAACAAACGAAAGGCCCAGAGCGCGTAGCACGCCCACCAGTTTGCCTTGTCGCCGTAAAAAATGCATGTCGTGTCCGGCGTTATGCCGTGCCGGCTACAAAGCCGCGCAAATTTTTCCGGCGAAATATAATCGCGAATCACCGGATCCTGAAGGTCGGCGCGCCAATCAATATGCACCGCGCCTGGAATGTGCCCGGTGTCGTAAAGCAGCACGTCTTCGTTCGACTCGACGATTCGTATTCCTTCGTCTTTCAGATGCTTCTCCAGCCAATCGGTTTCCACCAGCGCCTCTGGGTGCGCGTATTGCGTCGGATGTGTAGCCATAACGAAAGAAATTCACTCCGCTCTCTCGCCCAAGCAACAAAATTTAGTGTGGCGCTGGGATGAGCTGACTCGCCGGATAAACCACGCCGTTCTTGACCACGGTGTGGATTTCGGAAGCGTTCTTAATGTCATCGAGGGGATTTGACGTCAAAATCACTAGATCGGCGAAACAGCCGTTGTCGATCTTCCCGACGCGCGCGCCGGTTTCGCCGCCGAAGAGTTTCGCGGCGTTGACTGTTGCGCATTGGAGAATTTGCATGGGTGTGAGCCCGGCTTGTTTCATTAGTTGAAATTCGCGGAACAACGCCGGGCCGTGAATCGTTCCGACGTTCCCGGCGTCGGTTCCTGCGGCAATTGTCACGCCTGCATCCTCCAGTTTCTTCAGATTCGGCAGTGCGATGTCGTAAGTCTTTTTGATTCGATCGAGCGCTTCTTCCGGCTTCGCCAGCGCATCCTTGATTCGCTGCGGCAATTTATCTTGTGGAATCTTTGTGACGTCGAGGGTCGCGATCACTTCTGGGTTGCCCCACGCTTGTTCTTCCCGCGTGAGATTCAGCTGGTGCGAGAACACGCGGCCGTACCGCTCGAACACGACCAGCGTCGGACACAAAATCACATGGCGATCTTTTAGGAGTTTCACGAATGCTTCATCGACGGGCTTGTCGATTACGCTATGCACGAGCACGTCGGCACCTTCTTCCACCGCAGCGCGCGCTGTCTCTAATTCGGTCGCGTGAACTGCAACGCGAATGTTGTGCGCGTGGCTTTCTTCAATCGTAGCACGTACGATGGGCCGAAAACTTTCAACTGCATGATCCTTATCGACGATGTACCAGATCTTCACCACATCTGGTTTTTGCTCCGTGAGTTTGCGCACGAATTCACGCGCCTGTTCGGCAGTGTCTATCTTCACGATCGGCGGATCGCCCAGGTCGAGCTTCTCGCGCGAAACGCTGGAGATCAGCGGGCCCGCCACAGCAACGCGCGGCGCCTTCGCTGTAGCGTTCGCCCTTTTTCGCACCTCGAAATTCCAGAATGGCCCGCCGACATCGACGACGGTCGTGATTCCGCACCGGATATAGCGTGCGAATGTGTCGTCGAGATGCGACTTGATCCACGCCACTTCCTCTTTGTATGGGCGAACCGCGTTTAAATCGGCGCCGTCCGGCCGCGTAAACAAATCGCCTGATTGAAAGAAGTGCACGTGCGTGTCGATGTATCCGGGCAAAATGAATTTCCCGACGCAATCAATTTGTTTCCCCAGCGCCGCTGAGTCTTGCTTGCCCATCGAAACGTGTTCGATCTTGTCGCCGTTGATCACTACGGTCGCGTTTGGCATCACCTTGCCGTCGGCCGGGTTGATCGCGGTAGCGCCAACGAGGGCGATTTTCTCAGCGTGCGCTGTGATCGCGACGGCACATAGAGCAAAACCAAGTGCGATTTTAAGTTTCATTCTCATGTTCCTTCCACGAGCGCAGCCGCCTCGCGGTCGATCGCAGCGTAATCGGGCTTGTGCGGGCGTAGATAAAATTCGTCGATTACAATTTGGACTAGCGCGGCGGCAGGCACCGCCAGGAAAACTCCGAGCAACCCAAATATTGTCGCGGTCGCGAGGGTAAAGAACAGAATGTTGACCGGATGCAATCGCATTTCTTTGCCGAGCACGCCCGGCACGAGAACATTCAATTCGATTTGGTAAACCAACACAATAACGCCGACGGCGAGCCAGAACTTGGTCGCGCCCATGCTCAGCGCGACCAGCAGAATGGGAATGGAAACGAGAAATGCGCCAATGTTCGGAAGAAACTCGCCAAGGAACGCGAACACGCCGAAGATGAGTGCCGGCTGTACTCCGATTAACCAAAGCAACGCGCCTATGGAAACTCCGGTGATCACGCCATTGATGGCGACGCCACGCGCCCATGCGGTCATTTGTCGCATGAGACGTGCAAGGGTGCGGTGCGCTTGTTGGCGGTAACGATCGGGCGCGAGCGCCAGATACGCAGCGACGAGCGGTCGCGGATTGGCCAACACGAAAACGAGCAGTGGCGCCGACTTTTCCGGCGATCTCATCACTGCGCGGCAGGGCCTCGCGAACTGCGGGATAATTTTGGGTCAGCGATTCGATGCGCGCGCGAATGCCTTGCCAAACTCGTGGCGCGCTGTGCATCAGTTCCTGGCTTTGTCTGCTCAGCGGCGGGATTGCGAAGAGGACGATAGTTCCCGCTACTGCAATCAACGCCAGCATTAAGAGGATCACGCTCAGGAGACGCGGCACGTGACGTTTCCGCAGCCAAACGACGATCGGATTAAGAACCATCGCCAGAAGAAAAACCAGCGCGAAAAGCAAAATCACCGGTTGAAGCGCGCGCAGAATCAACCCGACGATGATCAGCAAGAAGACGAGCCAGACGATGCGCCACGCACCGTGATAACTCAGCGGACCATGCTGATTTTCATCCTCAGATTCTTTCATGATCAAGGAGTGACGGCTTCCCAGCCGTCATGTTCCCGCCGTCTTACTAACCACGAATGAACACAAATGGACACTAATTTGTAGGGCGTCCCGTCTTAGAAGTTAATTCTTAGCCTTACAAATCTATTCGTGTCGATTCGCCTCCCCGGGTCGAAGCAGAAGAAGGCGGGTGTTAATTCGTGGTTTTCTGGATTTGTAACTCTTGTAACTCTTTTAACCTGCGCAAAGCGCATCTGCGCTTTAAGCTATTCGCCGTGTCATTTAATAATTTCTGCCTTTTGCCAGACGTTGTGCGGGGGACGCAGGCGATGGGATTCATTGAACCGACGCCGATCCAGCTTCGCGCGTTTCCGATTATTCTGGCCGGCAAAGATTTGATTGGCACCGCGCAAACGGGAACTGGCAAGACGGCAGCATTTGCTCTTCCCATCCTAACGCTGCTTGCAAAGCACGGCGCGTTCCGATGTCTGGTGCTCGAGCCGACGCGCGAACTGGCTGCCCAAGTGGAAACGGCATTTCGCGATTACGGCCGCTTCACCGATTTGCGAGTCGCTCTTGTCCATGGCGGCGTTGGCTACGGAAAACAACGCGAGGATCTCAACCGCGGTGTTGATGTTCTCGTGGCCACGCCGGGACGATTGCTGGACCTCCTCGAACAGCGCGCGATGTCTCTGCAAGATGTCAAAATTCTAGTGCTTGATGAAGTGGACCGGATGCTCGACATGGGCTTTCTGCCCGACGTGCGCCGTATCGTTGAGAAAATCTCCACGGACCGGCAGACGCTACTCTTCTCGGCGACGCTGCCGCCGGAGATCGAGCGGTTGGCTGCATGGGTTTTGCGCAATCCGCTCTTGGTGGAAATCGGCGCTCGCCGCTCACCAGCCGAAACGGTTACGCATGCAGTTTATCCAGTGGCCGCTGAGCAAAAATTCGATCTGCTGATGGCGCTGCTGGAGCGGACAAATTTCGATAGCGTTCTGATCTTCTGTCGCACAAAAGTAAACGCCGATCGCGTGGCGCATTACCTGAAGCATGCCAAGCATGCCGTCGCCGTCCTGCATTCAAACCGCACGCAGCGGGAACGAATCGAAGCGTTGGACGGATTCAAGAGCGGCAAATACGAAGTGATGGTAGCGACTGACATCGCCTCGCGCGGGCTCGACATCGCCGGCGTAAGTCACGTGATCAATTACGACGTCCCCGAGCATCCGGAAGATTATGTGCACCGCATCGGCCGGACGGGTCGCGCGCAAAATGTCGGCGATGCTTTCACGCTTATGAGCGGCGAGGAACTGCCCGCTGTCCAAGCCATCGAACATTTTATTGGCCAGAAAATTCCGCGACTGAAGCTCGAAAATTTTCCGTATCTATTCACCGCGCTCTTTGAACCCGAAACTTCGGTGGGCGGCAAACACCGCATTGGTGGCACTAGAGCGCGTCGCGGCTACTCATTCAGCCGACGTCGACGCCAAGATCGACATTAATTTTGCGCGAGAAGTTGTAGAGTCGTTCCATCCTATCGCCCAATTTATTTTGGTAAAATGCATCACAATGTTTTGGTCCTGTTGCTCTGCTCTGTGGCGTTGGTTCTCGTGGGATGTAAGAAGCACGAAACGCCTCGGCCCGTGCCGAAGAGTCAGGCCCAAACCGACGTTTGCACGCTGCTGACAAAAAAAGAGATCGAAGCGATACAAGGATCGCCGATTAAGGAAACGAAGAGCAGCGCGCATTCAGATGCAGGC
>WNFY01001274.1_pt1 | contig 24278 bp, 27 predicted proteins | sample 5400091 | NCBI WGS metagenome assembly WNFY01 (sample SAMN13153364, study PRJNA577476) | soil metagenome | isolation source: 60 cm soil or saprolite under grassland replicate 1 | place: USA:California | collected 2016-06-15 | reverse complement strand
GCCAAGAGAATCGCGGACGACGACCTCGACCGGCGGCGAGATAACCTGACGGACGTTCGCGGTGTTCGGCTGGACGAAGAAGTCCAGTACCGCTGCGCCGTTGCCGGTGCCGCCATCGCCACCGGATGTCCCGACGAGACCGGAGCCCGTCCCGCCAAAGCAGCCGCCGCTCGTCAGCGTAACCAGCGTGAGAATTAAGGCCGCGTGTGCGATTCGCATGGGTGCGCTACCCACACAACCCGCCGCCGTTCCCTCCGGTCACCTTTTTGTGGTAAACTGGGGGCCATGCCAACACAGGTTGCAGGCCGCAAGATCGACCACCGGGACGACCAGTGGATCGTCCCCGACCATCCGATCATCCCGTTCATCGAAGGCGACGGCACCGGGCCCGACATCTGGCGCGCCTCGGCAAAGGTCTTCGACGCGGCAGTCGCCAAGACCTCCGGCGGCAAACGCAGCGTCGTGTGGCGCGAGGTGTTGGCCGGGGAGAAGTCGTTCAATCAGAACGGCAGCTGGCTGCCGGACGAAACGCTCGCGGTCATCCGCGAGCACCGCGTCGCGATCAAAGGACCGCTGACAACGCCCATAGGAGGTGGGATCCGCTCCCTGAACGTCGCGCTCCGTCAGATCCTCGACCTGTATGCCTGCATCCGCCCCGTCCGCTACTTCGAGGGCGTCCCGTCACCGATGAAAGACCCCGGCAAGCTCAACATCATCATCTTCCGGGAGAATATCGAAGACGTCTACGCCGGGATCGAGTACAAGGCGGGCAGTGCCGACGCCGACGCCGTGATCCAATTCCTGCAGAGCCGCTTCAGCGCCAAGATCCGCGAGGGCAGCGCGATCGGCATCAAGCCGATGTCCAAATTCGGCTCGCAGCGGCTGATCGTGAAGGCAATTCAGCACGCCATCAAGCGCCGCCTCCCGTCGGTGACACTGGTGCACAAGGGCAACATCATGAAGTTCACCGAAGGCGCCTTCCGCGACTGGGGATACGAAATCGCGAAGGAACGCTTTGGCGCGCAGACGGTAACGGAAGCAGCGGGTGGCAAGGCCAAAGCAGACACCGGCACGGTCATGATCAAGGATCGCATCGCGGATTCCATGTTCCAGCAGTTGTTGTTACGCCCGGACGAATACTCCGTCATTGCCTCGCCCAATCTCAACGGCGACTACCTGTCCGATGCCGCCGCCGCGCAGGTCGGCGGCCTGGGCCTCGCGCCCGGCGGCAATGTGGGTGACGGCTACGCGGTGTTCGAAGCGACGCACGGCACGGCGCCCAAGTATGCGGGGCAGGACAAGATCAATCCGAGCAGCGTCATCCTGTCGGGAGTCATGATGTTCGAAGAGCTGGGCTGGGACGACGTCGCACGCGCGATTGTGCGCGGACTCGAAGGTGCGATCGGGGCACGGCGCGTCACGTACGATCTCGCGCGGCAGATGCCGGGTGCCACCGAGGTGTCCACCTCTGCCTTCGCCGATGCCATCATCGAGCACCTGTCATGAAGACTCTTGTTTCGACGCGCCCCCTCGCTAGCCTCGAAACACCGCTGCTCGCGGTCGTCGTTGCCCAGGGATCGGCACCGCCGGTCCAAGATGCGAGTCTCGAGCGCGCCATCGCGTCAGGGGATTACAAGGGAAAGAAGGACGAGACGCTACTCGTCTACGGCAGCGGCAAAGCTTCGCGCATCTTGCTCGTCGGTGTGGGAAAGCCCGGCGACATCACCCGCAACTCGATCCGCCGCGCAAGCGCGATCGCCGCGAAACGCGCACGCGGCCTGGGTACCAAGTCCCTGGCGCTGGCGGTCTCGCAGGAAGCACGCGGAGGCCTCGGCGCCGCCGAGCTGGCGCAGGTGGTCGTCGAAGGCGCGGCGCAGGGCGGCTGGCAGTTCACGGAGCTCAAGAAGCAGCCCGAGGACCCCAAGCCGGAGATCGAGACTGTCGAGCTGGTGGTCGACGTGCCGGACAAGACCGCGGCCGAAGCGGGACGCCGCATCGGCGACGCCATAGCGGCGGGCTACCTCTTCACCCGCAATCTCCAGATGCAACCGGGGAACGTTTGCACACCCAGCTACCTCGCCGAACAGGCCCGGAAGCTGGGTGCGGCGCACGGGTTCAGCGTCACGATCCTGGACACGGCGCAGATAAAGAAGGAAGGGATGGGCGCGCTCCTCGCCGTCGCCCAGGGCAGCGCCGAGGAGCCCCGCTTCATCGTGCTCGAATATCAGGGTGGCAGCGGCGCCCCGGTGGCGCTGATCGGGAAGGGTGTGACGTTCGATTCCGGCGGCATCTCGATCAAGCCGGCGCTGAACATGGAAGACATGAAGTTCGACAAGTCCGGGGCGACCGCCGTGCTCGGCGCATTCGAAGTGTTGGGGCGGCTGCAGCCCAAGATCAACGTGGTCGGTTTGATCCCAGCCACGGAAAACCTGCCCTCCGGTACCGCCATCAAGCCCGGTGATGTGGTGAAGAGCCACCTCGGCAAGACGATCGAGATCATCAACACCGACGCCGAAGGCCGGCTGATTCTCTGCGACGCGTTGTCCTACGCGCGCCGCTTCGAACCGGCCGCCGCCATCGACGTGGCGACGCTGACCGGCGCCGTGGTCATCGCGCTCGGCCACCACGCGATCGGCATGCTCGGCAACGACGAAACCCTGCTCGCTGAAGTGCGCGACGCGGGCGAGCGCGCCGGGGAGCGGTGCTGGCCGCTGCCGCTGTGGGAGGAATACCGGGAGCTGCTCAAGTCCGATGTCGCGGACGTCAGGAATTCTGGCGGCCGCTCCGCCGGTACCATCGCCGGCGCGTGGTTCCTCCGTGAGTTCGTCGACGGCTTCCCGTGGGTCCATCTCGACATCGCCGGTACGGCATACCTCGAGGGCGAAGGCGCGGCACACGCGAAGGGGCCGACGGCGATCGGGGTTCGGCTGTTCACGGAATTCCTGCTCAAACGCGCCGGCGCTTGATTCCTCCGTGGGCCAGGGCGAGCCTCCTCGTCCTCGCCCTGTTGCCGGCGGCGCTCGCCGCCCAGGTGGATACCGCGGGTCGAGCCAGGGCGGCGCGGGACACGTCGGCACGTGATACCACGGCGCGCGACACGACGCCCGCCCTGCTGCCGACGTTTGAGCCCGCCATCATGTCCGGTCCCTTGCCGCTGGGCACGCGCTACACCTTCACGAGCGACTCGGTTCTGCTGTCGAACGCGCGCACGCTGAGTGATCTGCTCGTTCACATTCCGGGCGTGTTTGTCGCGCGCGGCGGCTGGTATGGAGAACCCGAGATCGTGTTGTACGGCGGCCGCGGTCCCGCATCGCTCGAGGTCTATTGGGACGGCGTGCCGATGCTGCCGCTCGGCCGTGACTCCGTCTATCTCGATCCGGCGCGGATTCCACTCGGGCCGATCGAGCGCGCCGACGTCATCGTGTTGCCCGCATCGCTCCGCGTCTATCTCGTGACCGCGCAGCACCGCTCGACGACGCCGCGCACCCAGATCGGAATCGTCACCGGCCAGCAAGACATCGCCGATTATCGGGCCGGCTATGCCACGCGCACCCGATCGGGGTTCGGCGTCTCGATGCTCGCCGATTGGGCCAGCATCGGCGTCGGCTTACCCGGCCACACGACCCCGCCGTTCGGCACGAGCGATATCTGGCTGAAGGCCGATTACGTCCCGGAGGGTGGACGCGTCGGAGCATCCTTCCAGGTGTCGAGCGCGAGTTGGCACCGGTCCGCGGCGCCCGACGGCCGCGTGGACGGTTGGCGCCAGGATCGGCGCGACCGGCAATTGCGGTTGTTCGTGGCGCAGCGCGGTGACGGCCTCGGGTGGCGATTCACGGCCACGGTAGGGACCAGCGGGATCAGCCATGACACACTGGTTCCCGAGCGGACCATCTCGGTGGCCAGCGTCGAGGCGTTTCAGGCGTGGCCCCATGCCACCGTCGCCGCGGTTGCGCGCGGTGGCGCCGCCGGCATGCCGCAGCAGTTCGAAGGGCGCGCCGGATGGATGCCGATCCATCCCCTCACGCTCGCGGGAACGATTCGCCAGACGAACTACTCCAATCATCGCGCCGGGGTCCGGGCATTCGCCACGGCGGGGCTTACGCTGCCGCTTGGCGTCTCGGCGCGGGCCGAGGTGGCTTGGCAGCACGACGTGCAGGCCCCATTCGTCACCACCGATCAGGTGCAACAGACGCTCGACGTCGCGGGGTGGGTACGCGTCGAAAATCGCCTGCTGACGCTGGAGGTCGGCCGCGGCAGGCGCGATCCGTTCGCGCCGCTCGGGTTCGCGGACGGGATCAAGACCGTCGACTCGCTGAATCCCACGCCGCGCACAGAATTCGTCGCGGCCCACGCGATGATTCGGCTCGCGGCCGGATTCGAGCTGGCCGGGTGGTACTTCGACCCGGCCGTGGGCGGGGGAGATTTCGAGCCGCCCCGCCACGGGCGCGTGTCGGCAACGTTCTACTCGAAATTCTGGCGCGTCTTCAAGAGCGGGATCTTCGCCCTGCGCGGCGAGGTGGCGATGGAGTCCTGGAGCCGGTCGGCGCTGGGGGGGCTCGACAGCACCGGCGCGAAGCGGGCGATGGCCGGATCGAGCTTCGTCGACACCGACCTCGAGATGCAGCTCGCCGGGGTCACGATCTTCTGGAGCGTGCAGAACATCAACATCATGCGCTCGAGCTTCGTCGAGGGGTTGGGGTATCCCAGGGCGGCGCAGCAGTATGGCGCCCGGTGGTTCTTCAATAACTAGCACACCTGACTACATTTAACGCCCTGTGCCGCGTAGTATGACAGGCTTCGGCTCCGCCGAAGATCGAGTGCTCCGCGGACGGCTGCGAGTCGACATCCGCACCGTCAACCACCGCTATTTCAACCCGCAGCTGAAGCTGCCGGCTGACCTGGCCGGGGTCGAGACCGAACTGCGCGAGCGGCTGCGCCAGTTGCTCGAGCGGGGGCATGTGGCGGTGACGGCCCGCTGGGTCGAGGCGCCAGGTCCCGAGCGCGCGGTCGCGGTAGACTTGGAGCGCGCCCGGCAGGTGATGGCGGCGGCGCAGCAGCTCAAGAAGAAGTTGAAGCTGAAAGGCACGGTGGATCTCGCATTCGTGGCGCGGCAGCCTGACGTCATCACGGCGACGAATGGCGGGAGCGGAGCAGGAGGAGGCGAGCAGCTCGTGCAGTGGTCGGACATCCAGGCCATCGTCGAGCGCGCCGCCCGGGACGTCGTGGCCATGCGCGAGCGGGAAGGGAAGGCACTGGTCGGCGAGCTGAGCCGCCGGCTCGATACGCTCGAGGCCGGCGCGCGGGCCGTCGAAGCGCAGGCACCGGCGCGGCTCAAGGCCGAGCATGCGCGACTCAAACAGGCCGTCGCCGAGCTGACGGCACAGACACCAGTGGACGAGCAGCGGCTGGCGCTGGAGATCGCCTTGCTGGCGGACAAGCTGGACATCACGGAGGAGCTGGTGCGCTTCGAGGCGCACGTGGCGGCGGCCCGCGCGGCGCTGCAGTCCGAGCAAGCGGTGGGGAAGCAGCTCGGGTTCCTGGCGCAGGAGCTGCTGCGCGAAGTCAACACGATGGGCTCCAAAGCGAACGACGCCCGCATCACGCAGACGGTGATCGCGATGAAGGGTGACCTCGAGAAGTTCCGGGAGCAGCTGGAGAATCTGGAGTGACGCCGCGAATAGTCGTCTTGTCCGCGCCATCGGGTGGCGGCAAGACGACGATCGCGAGGGCGGTGCGCGAGAAACACCCGGACGGCTTCGGATTCTCCGTCTCGGCGACGACGCGCAAGCCGCGCGAGAACGAGCACGACGGCGTCGATTATCATTTTCTGGGGCGCTCGCAGTTTCTCGAGGCCGTGGGCGCGGGACACTTCCTCGAGTACGCGGAGTACGGCGGCGAGCTCTACGGCACGCTGAAGCGGGAAGTCGAGAAGGTCTGGAGCGCCGGCAGGCACGTGCTGCTGGACATCGAAGTCGAAGGCGCGAGGCAGGTGCGTGAGCAGTATCCCCCGCCGCGCTCCATGTCGATCTTCATTCTGCCGAGCGAGCCGCGGGTGCTGCTCGAGCGGCTGCGGCAGCGGAAGAGCGAGTCGATCGAGCAGATCCGGTGGCGGCTCGACCGCGCCGAGTATGAGCTGCAGCAGGCGACGCTGTTCGACCGCTGGATTCGGAACGACGATCTGACGACCGCGGTCGCCCAGGTGGTCGCGATCGCGAACGAGAATAGCGCGCGCGGACGCACGCGCGACAAGAAAGACTTTGAATGGATCACGAATTACGGACGGATGCTCCGAACACTGTACGATGAGCTGCACTAACCGAAAGGCTGAGCAATGCGGATCGTGACACCGGCAGAAGTCGCAGGACAGACACAGAACAAGTACCTGGGCGTCCTCGTGGCCGCCAAGTTCGCACGCTTCGTGAATGATTTCCCGCGCGACCGGTCGGTGGACTGGGAGGAGAAGCTCACCACGCGGGCGTTCGACGAGCTCGTCCGCGGCGCCCTCAAGTACCGCCTGGTGCGGCGGCGGCGCTCGCAGGAAACCTGATGCCGTTCGCCGGCCGTCACGTCGTGCTCGGCGTGTCGGGCGGAATCGCCTGCTACAAGAGTTGTATCCTGGCGCGCCGGCTGACCGAAGCGGGCGCCACGGTCGACGTGGCGCTCACGGCGGCAGCGACCGAGTTCGTGCGTCCACTGACGTTCGAGGCGCTCACGGGGCGCCCAGTGCTCACGTCGCTGTGGGAGCGCGGACGCGCGCTGGCACACATCGATCTCGCTAAACACCCCGACCTCATCATCCTCGCGCCGGCGACCGCCAACACCCTGGCGCGCTGCGCCATGGGGATGGCGGACGACCTGTTGACCGCGCTGCTGCTCGCGCGTGCCGATCGACCCGTGCTCGCGGCGCCCGCCATGAACGACGCGATGTATGCGAACCCCGCCACGACCGCGAACATCACCGCGCTCACCGCGCGCGGCTGGCACTTCGTGGGGCCGGAGATCGGCGCGCTCGCCGAGGGGCCAAGTGAGCGCCCGGGGCGCATGAGCGAGCCGGACGTCATTTTCGCTGCAGCCGAGCGGCTGCTGGGACAGACCACCAAGAGCAAGTGGTTCGGCAAGCACGTCGTCGTGACAGCCGGACCGACGCGCGAGCACCTCGACCCGGTGCGCGTGATTACGAACCCCTCGAGCGGTCGGATGGGGTACGCGCTGGCGGAGGCGGCGCGCGAGCGCGGCGCCGACGTCGTCCTCGTCAGCGGGCCGACCGAGCTCACGCCACCAGCGGGTCTCGCGATGACGCGCGTCGAGACGACGGAAGAGATGCAGCACGCACTCGAGTCCCTGGTCCCTAACGCCGACGCCCTCATCATGAGCGCCGCGCCCGCGGACTACCGGCCCAAGAGTCCGGCCGACACGAAACGCGCGCGGAGCGCCGGCGCGTTGACCGTGGAGCTCGAAGCGACGCCCGACATACTGGGTTCGCTCAAACGGCGCAAGGGGATGGTGGTCGTCGGGTTCGCGCTGGAGACGGGCAACGGACTCGCGAACGCGCGGTCCAAGATGCAGAATAAAGCGCTGGATTTCGTGATCCTGAATGACGCCACTGAGCCCGGCGCCGGATTCGAGGTCACGACCAATCGCGTGACGATCCTGGGACGCAACGGTACGCAAGTCGACTTGCCGTTGCTACCCAAGCGCGATGTGGCCGAACGCATCCTCGACGTCGTGGAAGAGGCGCTTTGACTGACAGCCGGGCTCTGGCAGCGGAATACTTAAAACAGCAGCGGCTCTTGGGGGGAGATTCCGTGATTCTCCCGACCATCTCGCCCACCCCGGACTTGCGTCCGGGGTTAGAGAACCAGACAGCAACACCGGCTCCCGCAGTTCTGACCCCGGGCGCAAGCCCGGGGAAAACGCAAACTTCCGCTGATCTCCCACCCGCGGGTCTGAGCTTCGATCCACCCTCGAGCGATCTGTTTGCAGTCGATCCCGTGCAGCGGACACAGTCGTTAGAGGACATCGCCACTCTCATCGCGGCCTGCGTCAAGTGCAAGCTGTGCGAACGCCGCACCAATACCGTCCCGGGCGAAGGTCCGGCCACCGCGCGCCTGGTGGTGATCGGCGAGGGGCCGGGCAAAACCGAAGACGAGACGGGCCGTCCGTTCGTCGGCCGGGCGGGCGAGCTGCTCACCAAGATCCTCGAGGCGATCAAGCTGCCGCGCGACCAGGTCTTCATCTGCAATGTCGTGAAGTGCCGGCCGCCGGAAAACCGGTTGCCGCAATACGACGAGATCGCGGCGTGTCTCCCCTACCTCCACCGCCAGATCGAGCTCGTGAAGCCGAAGGTCATTCTCGCCATGGGCGGGACGGCGGCGCAGAGCGTGCTCAACACCAAGCAGTCCCTTGGCTCATTGCGCAATCAGGTTCACCGGTTCCGCGGCACCCCAGTGATCGTCACGTATCACCCGGCGGCGCTGCTCCGGAACCCCAACTGGAAGAGACCAACCTGGGATGACGTCCGTATCGCAGCTCGCCTCCTCGAGCGCTGACAGAGCAGGCGAGTTCGCCAGCCGCCAGACTCCGTGGAGCAACGACGCGGAGCAGGCGGTCCTCGGCGCGATGGTGCTCGACCAGGATGCGGCGCTCAAAGCGGCCGAAATCCTGGACGACACGATGTTCTACAAGGAAAGCCACCGGCTGCTGTTCCGCTCGATGATCGCGCTCACCGAGCGCGGTGACGTCATCGATCCCGTCACCCTGCGCGACGAGCTGAGCCGCCGCGGCGACCTCGACCGCGCGGGCGGGATGGAGTACATCGCCGCGCTGATCGACGTCGTGCCCACCGCCGCCAACGTCGAGTACCACGCCAAGATCATCCGGGACAAGGCGGTGCTCCGCCGCCTGGTCGAAGCCGCAACGGGGATCATTCAGGACGTCTATGAGGGGCACGGCTCCGCCGGCGAGGTGCTCGACAACGCCGAGCATCGCGTCTTTCAGGTCGCGCAGTTCCGCCGCGCCGAGGAATTCATCCGGATCAAAGAGCTCATCTGGCCGACGATGGAGCGGATCGAGCAGCTCCAGTCAGGGGCCGGCTCGGTCACCGGGGTCCCCAGCGGGTTCGTCGATCTCGATCGTCTGACCGCGGGGTTCCAGCGTGCCGATCTGGTCATTATCGCCGCCCGGCCGTCGATGGGAAAAACGGCGCTGGCGCTGAACATCGTCCAGCACGCCGCGATCGAGCACAACACGGGCGTCGCCTTTTTCTCGATCGAAATGTCGAAGGACGCGTTGGTGCAGCGGCTCCTGTGTTCGGAGGGGCTGGTCGATGCGCAACGGCTGCGCCGCGGGCAGCTGCGGGATGACGACTATCCCAAGCTCGCGCGGGCGGCGGGGTTGCTCGGCACGGCGCCGATTTGGATTGACGATTCCGGCTCTTTGACGCCGCTCGCCATGCGCTCAAAGGCACGGCGGTTGAAATCCGAGCACAATATTTCGCTCGTGATCGTCGACTATCTGCAGCTCATGCAAGGTCCGGGCGACGTCGAGAACCGCCAGCAGGAGATTTCCTACATCTCGCGCTCGCTCAAGGCGCTGGCCAAGGAGCTCGACGTTCCGGTCGTGGCGATCTCGCAGCTGTCGCGCGCGCCGGAGCAGCGCGGTGGCGAGCACCGGCGGCCCCAGCTGTCGGACCTCCGCGAATCGGGCGCGATCGAGCAGGACGCCGACGTCGTGTGCTTCATCTACCGGCAGGAATTCTATGACGGGCCCATCGATCCCAAGACCAACGAGAGCATCGAAGGCCTGGCCGAGGTGATCGTCGGCAAGCAGCGCAACGGCCCGACCGGGACGGTGAAGCTGCACTTCAAGAAGGAGTACACGCGATTCGACAACTACACCGCGCGGGAGTCGCCGGTGGAGGCTGGCCGTGTCTAAAGGCAAGTCCGTCTTTCGCTGCACGGAATGCGGGGCGGATCAGCCCAAGTGGGGGGGGAAATGCGACGCGTGTGGGGCGTGGAACTCCCTGATCGAGGAGCCCGTGGGCCGGAAGGTTGGACGGTTGGAAGGTTGGACTGAGAAAACCGCGGTTCCAGTCCAACTGTCCAACCTTCCAACCGTCCAACCGGGTCGTTGGCGCACCGGCCTCGCCGAGTTCGACTTCGTCCTCGGCGGCGGAATCGTTCCAGGCTCCGTGACGCTCGTCGGCGGCGAGCCCGGAATCGGCAAGTCGACGCTGCTGATGCAATGCGCGGCCCGACTGGAGAGCCAGGGGGTCTCAACGCTGTACGTCTCGGGCGAGGAGTCCCCCGACCAGCTGCGGCTGCGCGCTGACCGTCTGGAAGAGAACGCCGGCGGCATTCATGTCCTGGGCGAAACGTGCCTCGAGTCGATCCTGCATCACGCGACGCAGCTGCAATCCCGGGTCGTGCTGCTCGACTCGGTGCAGACCACCTATACCGAAGAGCTCGAGGGCGCGCCCGGCAACGTCGGCCAGGTGCGCGAATGCGCTGCCCGCCTGATGCGGTTCGCCAAGGAATCCGGTCCCGCCGTGCTGCTCGTGGGACACGTCACCAAAGGCGGCGGCATCGCGGGCCCGAAGACGCTCGAGCATATCGTCGACACCGTCCTCTATTTCGAAGGCGAAGCGACGCTCGACCACCGGATCCTGCGGGCCGTGAAAAACCGGTTCGGGTCGGTGGACGAAATCGGTGTGTTCCGCATGACGGGGAGCGGGCTCGAGCCCGTCGCCAACCCCGCCGCGGCGTTCCTCGCGGGCCGCAGCACCGGTGCCTCCGGCTCCGCGGTGACGGCCTTGATGGAAGGCACGCGCCCGATGCTCGTCGAGATTCAGGCGCTCGCCTCGAAGGCGGGGTTCGGCACGCCGCAGCGCGTGGCGACTGGCCTCGATCATCGCCGCCTCGCGCTGCTGCTCGCGGTGCTCGAGCGGCGCGGCGGCCTCCCATTCGGGAACCTCGACGTCTTCGTCAACGTCACGGGAGGTGTGCGCCTGATCGAGCCCTCCACCGACCTCGCCGTCCTCGCCGCTCTCGTCTCGACGGTCCATGACCGGCCCGTGCCCGCCGACGCGCTCTTCCTGGGCGAGGTGGGACTCGGCGGCGAGATCCGCCCCGTCGCGGGCGTCGAGCGACGCCTCGCCGAGGCCGCACGCCAGGGCTTTCGCCGCGTGTTCTTGTCCGCCCGCTCACGCGGCACCGCCGGCGAGCTCGAGGTCATCGGGCTGGAGGGAATCGGTGAGCTCACCCGTCGCCTCGCCGCCTGACGTCGGCGTCGTCGTCGTCGCGGCGGGGGCCGGGGTGCGGGCGGGCCCCGGCGAGCCGAAACAGTTCCGTCCGATTCTCGGCGTCCCGATGCTGCTGCGCGCCCTACGCGCGTTCATCGGGCATCCGGACGTCCGTCAGGTCGTCGTGACGCTGCCGCCCGGGTACGTGGAGCGCCCGCCCGACTGGCTCGGCAAGATCCGCGGTGAGCGGCTGGGCTTCGTGCCCGGCGGCGCGCAGCGGCTCGATTCCGTCCGGGCGGGCCTGCGCGCCTTGCCCGACGACGCCACGATCATTCTGATCCACGACGCCGCCCGGCCGTTCGTCAGCCGGGGGACCATCGATGCCGTCATCGCGCGCGCGCGGGCGGGCGTCGGCGCCGTCGCCGCGGTCCCCACCGCGGACACACTCAAGGAGGTCGGGCAGGGGCCTCACCACGCGACGCCCCGCATCACGCGCACGGTGGATCGGGAGCGCATCTGGCGCGCGCAGACGCCGCAGGGATTCCCGCGGGCGATGTTGAACGCCGCCTACGCGCAGCTCGGTGCGGCCGCGAACGGCGGGGCGCCCAGCGACGACGCCGAGGTCTGTGAGCGAGCAGGGTTTCCGGTGGAGTTGATTCCCGATTCGCCGTACAATGTCAAGATTACCACCGCCGACGACTTCCGGATCGCCGAGGCCCTCGCTCGTGAATTGCGTTGAAACCGATTCCGTTTCAATTGGATGCGGATGTTGCCACTGCGATCCCGCAGGTGGTGACGCATATGGGAAAGGGAGGTTTGCTGGCGTATCCCACCGAGACGGTGTACGGTCTCGGCTCACGCGCGGTGCAAGCCGATGTCGCGGCGCTCGCCGCGATGAAAGGGCGGTCGGCCAGCAAGCCCTTTCTGTTGTTGATCAGCGACCGCGGTATGGCTGAGGCGCACGGCCTGGCATTCAATGCCTCCGCCGACGCTCTGGCGCGCGCATTCTGGCCCGGCCCGTTGACACTCGTCCTGCCCGGCGGCTCCGGCCGGTTGCCGGACATGTTGCGCGGACCGGATGGCGGGATCGCCGTGCGGTGGACGTCCCACCAGGCGATCGCGCACTTGGTCGCGGCGCTCGGCTCGCCGCTCACGTCCACCTCGGCGAATCTGCCCGGGCACCCGCCGGGGCCGGGGGCTGACGCGATCGCCCGCGACTTCGCGCCGGCGGTGGCGGCTGGGCAGCTGCTCGTGCTCGATGGCGGCGTGCTGGGGAACCGGCCCCCCTCGACCGTGGTTGATTGCACCAAGCCGCGCGCGGAGATCGTCCGGGAAGGCACGCTCAGCGTCCACGAGCTTCGCCGCGCCGTCGGGCGGCTCGCGCCATGATCCAGCACGTCCTGTTCGTCTGCACCGGCAACATTTGCCGCAGCCCGCTCGCCGCGTCACTGCTCGAGCGCGCTCTCACCGCGCGCGGTATCGAGGTGACCGTGTCGTCGGCGGGGACGGGGGCGTGGGATGGCGCGCCTGCATCCGAAGGCGCGTATCTCGTGGGGCTCGAGCGCGGGCTCGACCTGTCCGGTCACCGCGCCCGCCTGTTGACGCGGGAGCTGGTCGAGCGCGCCGACCTGATTCTCACCATGGCCCGCCATCATCGTGCGCGCGTCGACGAGCTCGGGGGCGAGGGTCGCGTGTTCGTGCTCGGCGAGTACGCCGGCCAGGGCGGCGACGAGGTGAGCGATCCCTTCGGCGGCGATCTCGGCATCTATCGCGATACCTGCCAGGAGCTCGAGTCGCTCACGGCCGCCGTCGCCGACCGGCTCGTCGCCGAGAGCAAGCGTGGAGATCAGCGCTAAAACGCGTTTGCTCACGGTCATCGGTGACCCGGTGGCTCATTCTCTCTCACCCGCCATGTACAACGCGGCCTGCCGTGCGCTCGGCCTCGACGCGGTGTACGTCGCGTTGCGCGTCACGCCCGAATCCCTGCCCGCCTTCCTCGCGATGCAGGCGGCGACCGGGGGCGCCGGCAACGTCACCCTCCCGCATAAAGAGGCAGTCGAAGGATCCGTCGCGCGGAAAACGGATGTCTGCGCGCGCGTCGGCGCGTGCAATACGTTCTGGACTGAGGACGGAGCGCTCGTCGGCGACAACACCGATGTGTCCGGCGTCGCCGCGGCGCTCGACCGAATCGGTGCGGCGCGAAAAGGAGAACGGTGGCTCCTGGTGGGAACCGGGGGGTCGGCGCGCGCGACGGCGGTGACCGCGGCGGACCGCGGCACCACGCTGTTCGTGCGTTCGCGCGACGGCGCGCGCGCGAAGGCGTTCGCGGCCTGGGCGCGGGGCATTGGCGTGCCCACCACGGTCGCCAACGGGCCGATCGAGGTGGACGTCGCGATCAACGCCACCCCATTGGGTCTTGCCGGTCACGATCCGCTGCCCGTCGACATCAATCACATCCCCGGCGTGCAGCGGGCACTCGACCTCGTCTACGCTCCGGGGGAGACGCGGTGGGTCCACGCTCTTCGCGAGCGGGGCATCGAGGCCGCCGATGGCCGGGAGATGCTGGTGCAGCAGGGGGCAGCCGCGTTCGAGCGCTTCTTTCCCGGGACCGATGCACCAGTCGAGGTGATGCGTGCCGCTGTCGTCCGTGCGCTCCGCGGTTGAGCAGCTCCTCCTTCCTGCGGAGTGTCTCATTTGTCACGGTCTGCTCAATACCCGCGATGCCGCCGGGATCGTCTGCCCGCTGTGCCGGCAGCGGTGGCGCGCGGTGCGGCCACCCTGGTGCGAGCGGTGCGGCCAGCCCGAGCCCCACTTCGGCCCCTGCCGGCTGTGCGTCGCGTGGCCGGCCGCGCTCAGCTCGGTGCGATCCGCGGTGTGGCTCGATGCGTACGCCCGGCCCGCCGTCCACGCCCTGAAGTACGGCGGCCTGCCGCGGATCGCCGACGACTTGGCAACCGCGATGCGGAAACCGCAGTCCCCGGCGGACGGAGCGTCGGTGCTCATCCCGATTCCTCTCGCCACAAAGCGCTTGCGCACACGGGGCTACAATCAGAGTGAGGTGCTGGCGCGCGCGCTGGCCCGACAGTGGCGGATTCCGGTGCTTCCTGACCTGCTCGTCCGCACGCGCGAGACGCCGACGCAAACGGCGTTGACACCGGGGACCCGGCTAGCGAACGTCGCTGGGGCGTTTGAAGTGCGAAATGTGAAATGTGGAATGCGAAATTTCGCATTTCGACTTTCGACTTTCGAATTGATCCTTGTGGACGACGTTTTCACGACCGGTGCCACACTAGCCGAAGCAGCGCGAGCGTTAGAGCAGGCCGGCGCGACGCGGGTCGAGGGCGTGACGTTCGCGCGCGCCGCAATTCCAGACTTCACCTAAGGAGCAGTCATGGCAGTGCGGGTAGGGATCAACGGGTTCGGACGAATCGGCCGCAACGTATTGCGCGCGGCCACCATGGCGAAGCAAACCGAAATCGAGTTCGTCGGCGTCAACGACATCACCGATACCAAAACACTGGCCCATCTGCTGAAGTACGACTCCGTCCACAAACGCTTTCCCGGCACGGTCGAGGCGAAGGGCGATGCGCTGATCGTGAACGGCAAAACGATCAAGGTCTCGGCGATCAAGGAACCGGAGAAGCTGCCCTGGAAGGATCTCGGCGTAGAGTTCGTGCTGGAAAGCACGGGCCGCTTTACCGACAAGGAAAGCGCGTCCAAGCACCTCGCTGCCGGCGCCAAGAAGGTCGTGATTTCGGCGCCCGCCAAGGGTGAGGACATCACGATCTGCATGGGCGTGAATAACGAGAAGTACGATCCCGCCAAGCACCACATCATCTCGAACGCCTCGTGCACCACTAACTGCCTCGTGCCGGTCGTCAAGGTCGTGATGGATAACTTCGGGTTCAAGCACGGCTTCATGACGACCGTACACAGCTACACCAACGACCAGCAGATTCTCGACCTGCCGCACAAGGATCTGCGGCGCGCCCGGGCCGCCGCGCTCAGCATCATTCCCACGACGACGGGTGCCGCGAAGGCGACGGGCCTCGTCATCCCGGAGGTGAAGGGAAAGATCGATGGCGTCTCGCTCCGCGTGCCGACGCCCGACGTCTCGATCGTCGATCTCACCGCGGAGGTCGAACGCCCCACCACGGTCGAAGCGGTGAACGCGGCGTTCAAAAAGGCCGCCGCCGCGGGACCGCTGAAGGGCATCCTCGACGTGAGCGACGAGCCGCTCGTCTCCGTGGACTACATCGGCAGCCTGTTCTCGAGCGTCGTGGATAGCATGTCCACCGCCGTCATCGACGGCACGCTGGTCCATGTCTCGTCGTGGTACGACAACGAGATGGGCTACTCGTCGCGCTGCGTCGACTTGCTCGCCTACCTCGGAAAACGACGGTAAGGGACGGTAAAGGACGGTAAGGGACGGTACGTGTCTCTCACCAAACGAAGCCTCCGAGACCTTCCCTCTCAGGCATTGGACGGCAAGCGCGCGCTCGTACGGGTCGACTTCAACGTCCCGCTGAAGAACGGGAAGGTGAGCGACGACACGCGGCTGCGCGCCTCGCTGCCGACGATCCAGTACCTCCGTGACAAGGGCGCGCGCGTCGTGCTGCTCTCTCACCTCGGCCGGCCGAAGGGCGGCCCTGACCCGCAGTACTCGCTCAAGCAGATCGTCCGCAACCTCGAGCAGCTACTGGGCGCGCCCGTGGAATTCATCCCCGATCCCGCGGCCGGAGTCGCGGCCACGCGGCGGCTGCCGCGCGGCGGGGTCGCGCTGGTCGAGAACACGCGGTTCTGGCCGGGCGAGGAGAAGAACGACGCCGAGCTCGCCAAGACGTTCGCGGCGCTGGGCGACCTGTACGTCAACGACGCGTTCGGCTCGGCGCATCGCGCGCACTCGTCCACCGCCGCGGTGGCGCACCTCCTCAAGCCGGCGGTCGCCGGCTTCCTGATGGAAAAGGAGCTCCAGTACCTGGGCGAGCTCCTGACCAACCCCAAGCATCCCTTTGTCGCCGTGCTGGGCGGCGCCAAGATCTCCGGCAAGATCGACGTGATTCGATCCCTGTTGCCGCGTGTCGACGAGCTGCTGATCGGTGGCGCGATGGCGTGCACATTTGTTAAGGCCATGGGACTAGAGGTTGGGGACTCGCTGGTCGAGGTGGACCGCATTGCGCTTGCCAAAGAGCTGCTCGCAACCAGCGGCAAGAAACTGATCCTGCCGCGCGGGGCCGTGATCGCTCCATCGCTCGAGCGCGCCAAGGAAAACCGCGCGGTGGCGGTCGACGCCATCCCGAAGGGCTGGGCGGTTTTCGATATCGACGAGGCGACGCAGCACGACTTCCGCGCCCGGTTGCTCCGGGCCAAGACGATCTTCTGGAACGGGCCGATGGGCGTGTTCGAGACGCCGCCGTTCGACGCCGGCACGCGCGCGATTGCGAATGCCCTCGTCGAGGCCGGGACGAAGGGCGCCGTGACGGTCGTCGGGGGCGGGGACTCGGTCGCCGCCGTCGCGGGGATGGAGGACAAGCTCACACACGTTTCGACCGGGGGCGGCGCGTCGCTCGAGTTCCTGGAAGGGAAGGAGCTGCCGGGCGTGGCGGCGCTGGAGGACGCATGAGACCGCTCGTCTTCGCGGGCAACTGGAAAATGAACGTAGGCCCGGTCGAGGCCCGCGAGTACTTGCGCGCCTTCTTTGCGGCCGGTGAGATCGCGCTCGAGCGATCGGTGTGGTTCTTCCCTCCGGCCGTTGCGCTCGAGACAGTCGCGCAGGGCATCGCGGGCCATCGCAACGTGCTGGCCGGATCGCAGGACATTTACTGGGAACCCAAGGGCGCCTTCACCGGCGCGATCTCGGGACCGCTCGCCAAGCAGGCGGGCGCCCGCCTGACGCTCATCGGCCACTCCGAACGGCGCCATGTTTTTGGCGAGACGGACGAGCAGACGGGCAAGAAAGTGACCGCGGCCTTCGCCGCCGATCTCCAACCGGTCCTCTGCGTTGGGGAAACCTTGGAGCAACGCGAGGCCGGCAACACGATGGCGGTCGTCACGCGTCAGCTCGAGGCCGCGCTGGGGAAGCGCGACGGCAAGGCACGTGTGACCGTCGCCTACGAACCGGTCTGGGCGATCGGCACCGGCCGCAACGCGACGCCCCAAGATGCCGCGGAAGTTCACCGGGCCATTCGGGAGTGGCTCAAAACCCGAGCGGTCACGGCCGCGCCGTTCGTGATTCTCTATGGTGGAAGCGTCAACCTCAAGAACGCCGCCGAGCTCTTAGCCCAGCACGAGCTCGATGGCGTGCTGGTCGGCGGCGCGTCGCTCGACGCCAGAAGCTGGGCGCAACTTGTGCGCACCACCGTAGCCTAGGTATCTTGCCCCGCGCATGTACGGAATCCTCGTTGGCATCCTGATCCTCGACTCGCTGATCCTCGCCGTCGCCGTGTTGCTGCAGGCGGGGCAGGGCGGCGGGCTCGCCTCCATGGGCGGCGGCGCCGGCACCGAGACCATCATGGGCGGCCGTCAGGCGACAACGCTGCTGACGAAGGCCACGTGGTGGACCGCTGGGATCTTCTTGTTTCTCGCGCTGGTGCTCACGTTCATGTCACAGTCCGCCACACAGGTTCGCTCGGTGCTCGAGGGCCAGGGGCAGAACCCCACGCCCGTGGCGCCGACGCCGCTCCCGATCGAAACGCAACCGACGGCGCCTCCCGCAGCAGCCCCGGCGACTCCGCGTCCGAGCAATCGTCGGCCCTAGTCCAGTACCCGCCTACGTCCTCCTGGAGGACGGCGCGTGGTTCCCCGGAACGGCGCCACTCGCATTTGAACCGGCATACGCAGAAGTCGTCTTCACCACAAATCTGAGCGGATATCAGGAGGTGTTCACCGACCCCTCCTACCTCGGGCAGATCGTCGTCATGACCGCGCCGATGATCGGCAATTACGGCATCAATCCGGACGATGTGGAGTCCGATCGGCCGCGGGTGGTCGGCGTCGTGGTGCGCGAGCTGTGCGCCACGCCATCGAATTGGCGCTCGACCGGGACGCTGCTCGATTGGCTCGCCGGCGCAAAGGTGCCGCTCGTCGCCGATGTCGACACCCGTCAGCTCACCCGCTACATCCGCTCCCGTGGGGCGATGCGTGGTGTGCTCGCCCTCGGCGACAAACCGACCGACGCGATCAAGGCGGCGCTCGCCACTTCGCCATCGATGAACGGACTCGACCTGGCCAGTGCAGCGACGATCCCGAGCGCGTACACCGAAGGACCGGCGGACGCGAAACAACATGTCGTGGCATTCGACTTCGGGATGAAGCGCAACATTCTGCGGCTGTTCGTGAAACACGGGTGCCGGGTCACCGTCGTCCCGGCGGCGACTACGCCCGAGCAGGTGCGAGCCTTCAAACCCGATGGCGTTTTCTTGTCGAACGGGCCCGGCGACCCCGCGGCGGTGGGTTACGCGATCGATACAATTCGGACGCTCGCCGACGGGAAGCTGCCGATCTTCGGGATCTGTCTCGGTCACCAATTGCTCGGTCTCGCAATGGGCGGGGAGACGGTGAAGCTGCCCTACGGCCATCGGGGCGGCAATCATCCAGTTCGCGATATTGCTACAGGACAAGTGCTTATCACGTCGCAGAACCATGGATTTGCAGTCCGGGGCGAGACGGGCGGCGTTCCGGGCGCGAATTCGCTTGAGGTCACGCACCTTAACCTCAACGACGGGACCGTCGAAGGAATCAAGCACCGCGAGTACCCGATTTTTGCCGTTCAGTACCATCCGGAGGCCTCGCCGGGCCCACATGACGCCCAGGGACACTTTCAACAATTCCTACAAGCTCTTGACACTAAATAAGTAAGCTCGTATGATAGCCCCCGACTTTGACCCGGAAAGGTTTCGGGGGGACCAATGACGAAGGCCGATCTGGTCGAAAAGGTCACCGCGCAAATCGCTCGTACCGCCGGTCCCCTCATTTCAAAAAAGGACTGTGCACGGGTCGTGGACTCGTTCCTCGACGCCGTCAAAGCCGCGCTGGCTGAGCAGCATAACATTGAGATACGCGGATTTGGCACGTTCAAAATCCGTCAGCGCAAAACACGGATGGCGCGTAACCCGAGGACTGGTGATCCAGTCGAAGTCGCCGCGCGTCCGGTGCCTGTCTTCAAGCCCAGCAAGGAGTTGCGTGCGATGGTCGCCGACGCGAGCGAGAAGGTTTCGTCGTAAGACGCGACGTGACGGCAACTTGGGACGCGGCCTCGGCGCTCACGCCGAGGCCGTTCTAGTTTTAAGTATCTCTCAACTGCTTGCCCGGAGTGATGATGCGTCGTTTCACCGGCTGCCTCGCCTTCACACTGCTGCTCGCCACGCCACTCGGCGGGCAGACGGTGCGCTACGAAGTCTCCCTGACCCCCGGGACGTTCCATGTCAGCGCGGATTTTCCAACCAGCGGCAAGGACACGCTGCTCGTCTCGTTGCCCGCGTGGAGTCCAGGCAACTACGAGATCCAGAACTACGCGCGCTACGTCCACGGCTTCGGCGCCAAGAACGCGAGCGGGCAGGCATTGCGATGGGACCGCGCCGACAAAGACACGTGGCGCATCGTCACCGGCAGGACCGACCGCGTGACGGTCGCCTTTGATTACTCGCCCGACACGATCGATCTCTCCGTTGCGCGCACGGCGGAAGACTTCGGGCAATTCCTCGGCACGAATCTGTTCATGTTCGAAGAGGGACAGCTCGGACGTCCCGCTGAAGTGCGGTTTCGGCTGCCGGCGGGATGGCAGGTGACGACGTCGCTCAAGGGTCCGGCGAACGGCGTCTATCGCGCCGGCGACTACCACGAGCTCGCCGACGCCATGACGTTCGTGGGGCGCTACAGCCTCGATTCATTACAGGCGGACGGGAAGTGGATTCGCATCGCGGTGTGGCCGGCGACCGATTACACGCCGGCAGTCGCGCGCAACCTTCGCAACGGCGTGGCGAAGATGGCGCCGGTCCAGAACCGAATCATGGGCGACACGCCGTACGACGAGTACACCGTCTTCTTCAACGTTATCCACGGGCCGATCGACTTCGGCGGCGGGCTCGAGCATAGCTCCTCCCAGTACGATATCATGCCGGCCCTCGCCTTCGCCGATGCCGCCGGCACGCTCGGCGACTTCATGTATCCGCTGCTGTCGCACGAGTTCTTCCATTTATGGAATGTGAAACGGATTCGGCCCGCCGAGATGTGGCCGTACGACTATCACGCCGAGCAGTACACGCCGCTGTTGTGGTGGTCGGAGGGCGTGACCGACTACTACGCCGATCTCACGAACTTGCGGGCGGGGTTGTGGACGCCCGACCAGTTCTTCGCGAATGCCGTCACCAACATGGACCAGGTGGAGCAGGCCGCCGAGCCCTGGAGCGTCGAGGATGGCAGTGAAGCGACGTGGATCCACGAGGTCTACGTCAACAGCTCGCAGCTCTACTATCCCAAGGGGTCGTTGCTCGGCTTCTTGCTCGATATCTCGATCCGCGACGCGACCGATAACGCGCATAATCTCGACGAGGTGATGCGTGCGCTGTACACGCGCTACTACCGCCAGACCAAGGGATTCTCGACCGCCGATCTCTTGAGCGAGCTGCGCGGGGCCGGGATGCCCGACGCCGACACGTTCTATCGCCGCTACATCGACGGCCGCGATTCGCTGCCCTATGAGACGGTGTTCGCAAAGGCGGGGCTCGCCTTCCATCGCCAGATCGTCACCAGCCCGTTCGTCGGGCTCTCGACCGGCACGACGCCGACCGGCGGCATCGTGGTGCAGCAAGTCTCCCCCAACAGCTCCGCGGAGACCGCCGGCGTGCAGCCGGGCGATCTGCTCACCAACATCGGCGGCGTCCCGGTGACGCCGGATCACGATTGGGGAGGCGACTACCGGACGCGGTATCGCGGCAAGGCCGGCCAGCCGCTCACGATCACGGTGCAACGCTCGGGCCGCACGCTGACGTTGAACGCCGCCGTGCAGGAGCACTCGACGTCGCGCGTCACCCTGGAGCGCGCCGCGCATCCAACCCCGAAGCAGGCCAAGATCTGGCAGGGCCTGGCGTCTGGGCTATAATCGGACCATGGCCAAAGTGTCGGTGCGATTCTTCGCGCGATATGCCGAGCTGGCCGGCTGCGATTCGTCGGCGGTCACCGTGTCTACGCCGGCGACGGTCAGCGATGTGATCGCACGCATCCGCGAAGTGTTTCCGGCCACTGCGGCGATGCCGACGCGGCCGCTCGCCGCGTTGAACCGCCGTCAGGTCAAACTCGACACCCCCGTGAGCGAAGGCGACGAAGTTGCGTTGCTTCCGCCACTCTCGGGCGGATGATGATGCATCTCACGCGTCACCGAATTGAAGTGGCCGATCTCCTAACCGAAGTCCAGGGGCCGGAGCGCGGCGGCACATCCGTATTCCTCGGCACGGTGCGCAACGACGCCGACATCACCAGCATCGACTACTCGGCCTACGAGGCGATGGCGCTCGAGGAGATCGAGCGAATCCTGGCTGACGCCCTCGAGCGGTGGCCGGAAGCGCGTGTGACTTTGCAGCACCGGCTGGGACTCATTCCTGCCGGTGAGGCGAGCATCGCGATCGCGGCGGCGGCGCCGCACCGCGAGCACGCGTTCGCGGCGTGCCGCTACGTGATCGAAGAAGTGAAAAAGCGGTTGCCCGTCTGGAAAAAGGAGCTCCGTGGCGACGGCAGCGAACAATGGGTCGAGGCCCATGATCACCGATAGCCTCCGCCGCCCGCTAGGCAGTCTCCGAGTCTCGGTGACCGACCGGTGCAATCTGCGCTGCCGCTACTGCATGCCGGAACAGGAATACGTCTGGCTCCCCAAGCAGTCGATTCTGACATTTGAGGAAATCGCGCGCCTGGTGAGCGTGTTTACGACGCTGGGCGTAGCGAAGCTACGGCTCACGGGCGGCGAACCCCTGTTGCGCCACGATTTGCCCGCGCTGTCCAGAATGCTGGCGGGGAACACAGGTATCCGCGATCTGGCCATGACGACAAACGGCCTGCTCCTGGCGAAGCAGGCCGCGGCGTTGCGCCAGGCGGGTCTGGGCCGGATCACCGTCAGCCTGGACACCCTCCGGCCGGAGCGGATGCGCGCCCTGGCCCGCAGCGACCGGCATGCCGACGTCCTGGCCGGGATCGCGGCCGCTCGCGCGGCCGGTTTCCCGCTCAAGCTCAACACCGTCGTCATGCGGGGCGTGAACGACGACGAGGTCGTCGACTTGATCGAATTTGCCCGGAGCCAGGACGCCGAAGTGCGCTTCATCGAGTACATGGATGTGGGCGGGGCCACGGGCTGGTCTGCTGAGCAAGTGGTTTCCCAGCGGGAGATCCTGGAGGTTCTGTCGGTGCGCTACGGATTGATCGCTCCTGTGAGCGGTGGAGATCCCAGCGCTCCCGCGGAGCGCTTCCGCCTGCTCGACGGCACCACATTCGGGATCGTCGCGTCGACATCGGCCCCATTCTGCCGTTCGTGCGATCGCAGCCGGCTGACGGCTGACGGCACCTGGTTTCTGTGTCTCTACGCCGAGCGGGGCACCGATCTGCGCGAACCGTTACGGAGCGGCGCCAGTGACGCGGAGCTCGCGGATCTGATCGCCTCGACCTGGCGCGGCCGAACCGACCGTGGCGCCGAGGCTCGGCTTGGTCTCGTGAATCGCGCGCCGTTGTTTCAGGTCGAAGGACTGCGTGCGGATCCACATAGAGAAATGCACACGAGGGGTGGGTGAGGCACGGAGCGTAAAGTAGGGGCGCAGCATGCTGCGCCCCTACCACATACTCATTAACTTCCCCGCACCATGCTCACCAAAATCACCGTCGTTGGCGCCGGGAATGTCGGTGCCACCACCGCTCAACGCCTTGCCGAAAAAGAACTCGCCCGCACTGTCGTCCTCGTCGATGTCATCGAGGGCGTCCCGCAAGGCAAAGGCCTCGACCAATGGGAATCGGCGCCCATCGAGGGCTTCGATACCCGCGTGGTGGGCGCGAACGACTACGGACCGGTTGCCGGATCTGAGGTGGTCGTCGTCACCGCCGGCATCGCGCGCAAGCCGGGGATGAGTCGCGACGACCTCGTTCGCACCAACGCCGATATCGTCAAGCAGGTGTCGCAGCAGATCAAACAGCATTGTCCCAAGGCGATCGTTGTCGTCGTGTCCAATCCGCTCGACGTGATGTGCTGGGTCACCAAGCAGGTCACCGGATTTCCGCGCGAGCGCGTGATCGGCATGGCCGGCGTGCTCGACACCTCGCGCTACCGGTCGTTTCTGGCCGAGGCGCTCGATGTTTCCGTCCGGGACATTCAGGCGATGGTGCTCGGCGGCCACGGCGACACGATGGTTCCTCTGATCTCCTACACGACCGTGCGACAAGATCGTGGACCGCACGCGGAACGGCGGAGCCGAGATCGTCGCGTTCCTGAAGACCGGCTCGGCCTATTACGCGCCGTCGTCGGCCGTCGTGCAGATGGTCGAATCGATCGTGCTCGATCAGAAGCGGCTGCTGCCGTGTGCCGCCTGGCTCGAGGGCGAGTACGGATTGTCGGGGATGTACTGCGGCGTGCCGTGTAAACTGGGGAGCAAGGGGCTCGAGAAGATCATCGAGGTCGAGCTGACGGCGGACGAGAAGGCTGCGCTCAAGAAATCAGCCGACGCCGTGAAGGAGACGATGGCGGCGGTGAAGCTTTAGAGGGTGCTGCGGAACCGCTCCCACTGCGTTTTCTGCTCGCGCAGGAAGGTTATGAATCCCGCGTCGGTGCGGAGGTTGTTCAGGAACCGATCGCTCGCTAACAGCGGATAGCAGGGCAAGCCGCCGTCAGCTGCCACGCGCAACCAATAGACGGCGGAGTCCGCCCGGTGGAGGAGGGCGTGTGCCAGGGCGATGTTGTACGCGGTGTGGTGAAAGTGAATGAATCCCTGTCCCTTCTGAACCGCCGCCAGGATGTCCGGCTCGGCTCGGCGCGCGTCGCCAACCAGCGCGAACGCGACCGCCCGGGCGC
>WNFY01001211.1_pt1 | contig 24286 bp, 19 predicted proteins | sample 5400091 | NCBI WGS metagenome assembly WNFY01 (sample SAMN13153364, study PRJNA577476) | soil metagenome | isolation source: 60 cm soil or saprolite under grassland replicate 1 | place: USA:California | collected 2016-06-15 | reverse complement strand
CATTCCGCTCGGCGCGAGAATTCTTTGCGCCGCCGACACCTTCGACGCACTTACGTCAAAACGTGCGTACCGTGACCCGATGGCCCCACTCGCAGCCCTGGAGCACCTCCGAGTGGACGTTGGAAAGCAGTTCGACCCTTGTGTTTATGATGCCCTCGTTCGCGTGATTGCCAGGCGCCTCGCTTCAAAGTCCGCGGTAAACCGTTAGCCAGAGAGCTTCACCTTGACGACACCGCGTGGTCGTTGTATTCGGTGTCCAAATTGTGCAGGAGCTTTCGGCGCCGGTGCACAAGGCACGCGACGTGCAGCGGGCAAAATCAGAAAACCGCGCGCTACTTCAGTGCGAAGTGCTGACATTCTATGGGAGGACCAATGCCGAGCGGTGAATCAGTGGAGCCATTGCGTTTTGCGGACGATGACGACCCGGACGATCTCGGTGGCTTCAGTCGCGGCAAGCGTTCCTACGACGACGACGAAGACGAAGATGGTGGCTGGGCGATCAATGAGGATCACAGCGATCGCCTGTGGGACAGCGCTGAAGACGCGGATGATGACGAAGAGGCCGACGCCGACGCTACGGTCGTAAGCGAAGGCGACGAAGAAGAGGAAGAGGAAGAGGAAGACCTCTTCGGCGGAGGCGCGCCAAGAGGAAGAAGGGGTCGCCCTAAGGGTTCCGGTAAGAAGCAGGAGTCGCCTCTAACCGGTGGCGGGTTTGGCAGCTCCGGGGGAGCGACCGGCGGGGCCGGAACGCTGGGTGGCACTACCGGGTTTGGTGGGCTTTCGTCGACGGGATCAACCACTGGTTTTGGAACGGGGAGCACACCGCCTGGCGCAGCACGCACGACCGGACTCGGTGGCGGGACAGCGCCTTCGGTCACCCGAACTGTGCCGACTCCAACCCCCAGTGCGCGGCCAGCGGCGAGGAAAGCTGCCGGTGGTCGAAAGCGGAAGGCCGCCAAGAAAGCCTCAAGAGCGGCGGCACGAAGAAAATCTGCCAAAAAGCGGCCTTCGAGAGGTCGGAAGACTTCTCGGAAAGCCGCAGGACGGAAGGGTGGCACCCGGAAAGCGGCAGGACGGAGGACAGCGGCCCGGCGTGGGTCCAGCGCCCGGTCCAAAGGAAGGTCAAAGCCACGCGGACGCAGCAGCGGCGGCCGCAAGCGTTCGAGCTCGAGGAAGCGCGCCCGGCGGTAATTTTTGCTGCCCCCGTGCGCAGTGCCCGAGGCGCGGTTACTCTCAAGTAGCCGCGCCTTTGCTGAATACCGCTGTAGAGGTGGCCGCGCTTTCCTTAGGCGACCGAGGTGAGGAGTGATGCCGGACAACGACGAGCTAGAAAGACCTTGGGAGCGAGAAGGATCCTGGCGAAGAATTCTTCTGTCCGGTGGCGCGCTCCTCGGCGCCGCGGCAGCCTATAATGCTTTTGCGCGCAAAGGTGTCGACAAGCTCACCAACCTGATCGGAGGCGAAGAGGGCGGTTTTGAATGGCGCGACCGGCGAGTCGCCTTCACCAAGCGTGGCAGCGGCCCACCCATTCTCCTGATCCACGGCATTCACGCTGCCGCCTGGTCCTACGAATGGAGAAACAACGTCGACGCGCTCGCGCGGGCGAACACTGTTTACACCATCGATCTGCTCGGTTTCGGAATGTCCGATCGTCCAGCGATCCGATACTCCGCTCGTCTCTACATTTCGCTCATTTCGGATTTCGTGAGCAGGGTGATCGACGAGCCAACAGTTCTGGTAGCGTCTTCTCTCTCCGGCGCTTATGCGATCGTTCTCGCCGCGCGTGATCCGCATCGTTTTCCAGCTGTTGCCCTCATCGCGCCATCAGGACTCGTTCGTCTCAACGAGCCTGTCGGATTGGGCGGGGAAGCAGGTCGGCTCGCTGTCGACACACCGATTGCCGGCACTGCAATGTTCAATGCTCTGGTGTCGCGTCCACAGCTTCGACGCTTTCTCAGAAACGCGTACTCGAACGATGCTCTCGTCTCCCGCGAGCTCGTCGAGATTTATTACGCGACTTCTCACCAGCGCGGTGCGCGTCATGCGCCGGCTGCTTTCCTGTCCGGAAATCTCAACATCGACGTGCGACATGCACTTCGTCGTCTCAGCCAGCCAGCGCTGCTCGTGTGGGGCGAACAGGGATCGACCGCGCCCGTCGAAGAATTCCGTGGCTTCCGCGAGATCAAACGCGATTTTGAGATCTCCGTTTTGTCACCCGCGGGTGATCTCCCGCACGATGAGCGAGCGGAAGACTTTAATGTTATCCTATCCACATGGCTGAATCGCCTGTCGCTCTCCTCCGCGCCCACGCTCGACACGCTCCCTGGAACGCCCGCGGACTTGCAGCACACGCAACAGCTCTCGTAGACGCAGCCGGAGTCCGACCGACCAACGCTTCTGCACGCGCAGCCCCAAGCGCGCGTGCAGTTCGGTTCTATGTAGCGACCGGTCTGCTCGACCGGCCTGAGGGAACCGGCACCGGAGCTACTTACGGCTATAGGCATCTCCTTCAGCTGCTATCGATCAAAATCCGCCAGCGAGAAGGTCAAAGCCTCGAGACGATCCGCAACGAGATGCGCGATGTTACGGGCGACGCTCTCGAGCGCAAGATCGCGCTTTCGCTAGCGCCTGCGCTCAACTCAGGTGCCGATGAAGCCGTCGCGCACGACGATGACATGGCGCTCCGCTGGCATCGCCTCGCCGTCGCCGATGGAATCGAGCTTCACGTTCGCGAAGATTCTCCAGCCGCACGTGAGGAGGCAGTAATTGCGATGCGAGAGGCAGTGCGCGCCGCGCTTGGTCGAGGGGATATCCGCTGATCTCTTACATCAGATAGCGCGCGGATTTCTCCCCGCGCAGATGTTCGATTAGCGCTTTCTTGGCAGCAACCAGCTCCTCGGGCGACAACCAGTCAGCAGCCGAAAAACGACGACCTCGTGCCTCGGCGGCTATGGCAATACGGCCACCGCGCGTTACGAGAAGTGCCCCCGATCCACGGGGTCTCGACAGCGGATCTCTATCGATCAGCTCCAACGGCAGATTATAGACATTTGCCGGATCGCTTGCTGCCATTACCACGAAATTCGCTGTTGACTGATCTTCGCCAGCCACTGTGCGCAGCCACTCGACGGCGTCGGGTAGCCCGAACTGCGCACCGCCCAATCCCTTGACGAAGTAGCCGCGCCGCACTTCCCCGCGGAATTCGAGACGCTTCAGCTCCCGGTAGATTGCGCGCCACGACACCAGCGGACGCTCGCGCCGCCACCAATCGCGCGACACGATGCCATATCGAGTAAGCCACTGGCGTGCTATACGTTCGGCCCTCTCTTCTTCGGAAAGATCCGGCCCCATGGTTCCTCGCCGGCGCACCAGCGACCAGCGACCCGTCCAACCACTCGTCGGCGCCCCAGGCTTGTCCGGCCGTCGCCACCGCGGAAGTCTTCTCAGATTAGGGCGAGTCCGCATGTACCTCCGATTTGGTGATGGAGAGTAGTCGGACGGCAGCCAGCTCGTAGGATCAGCACCGGTTCGCGGCATCATCGGTTTCCAGCGTGCTATCTCGCGCAAAGCTTCGACCGTGTCGTTGGTGACGAGACTCCACGCTACCAGCTCGCGGATCGCTTCGCGGACAGCAAGCATCGTCAGTCCGGTGATCACCTGAATGTCACCGATGAACGACGCGCCTTCTTCCGCGATCGTCGCTCTCACTTTTTCAGCGTTCTCGCTTAGCACGGGCTCCCTATCGCGCTCCTCCTCCCGTTGCTCACCCAGCCAGAGTCCACCGGTCCCGCGTTCAAAAAAGCGAACCCGAGCGAGCGAAATCGCTCCGGTCTCCTCGTCGTAGTTTCCTTCGCCGACCCAGACAGGTTCACCGGTCGCCGTGAACTGCGAGAGAGTCGTTGGGTCATACGCTTTGACCCTTGCACGGAGATAGTCACGGTCCCAGGCAATCGGCGGACGCGCTATACCATATAGTTGCCGCATAGCTGCCGTCGTTCCCGCGACTCCGTCGAGCCGGTCACGCTCGTCCAAGTGCTGCCAGCGCTGCATGAATGCGGCAAAGTGCGGAAGCTCGACGGCCTCGATCTGCTTACGAAGTGTAGCAAGCGCTCGTCTGCGTCCAATCTCGACCACTCGCCTCGAGCACCACTCGAGATCCTGTACCTCACGCCGGAATTTTCCGCGAACGAGCTTCCCCGTTCTCTCCCACTCGGCGAGCCTGGCTTCGATCCACTCACTCGGCCAGCCGTACCGATCATGAATTTCCTGAATCGTCACTGGACCGGACTGCGTGAGAAAGCGTGCAAGAATTTCCCGACGTGCAACCGACGGATTGATCGCAGCGAGACGGAGCACGTCCGGAACTAGAGCCGCCGCATCCTGCTCAACCAGCTCGGTAGTTCCGCGCACCCGCGACAACTGCTCGGCACCAAACGCCGAGATGTATCGCGGAAAGGTCTCCGTCAGAATGAAGCGCCACTCCCTTGCCGCTTCCGATCCGAGTTGAAGCGCAATCACGCGCCTGGTTTCCAACAGTCTGGCCAAAGGATCTCCGCGTACACCTTCCTCTTCCGGCGCAATCCGGGATCGCACTTCGTCTGCCGTCAGATCGCCAGCTCTATCGAGAAGATGCGCTAGCTCGTCTTCGGTTCTGGCGCGTCGTTCGGGTGCTGTTCCCCGTCTCTCAGCAAGAGTTTGATCGATTGCCTCACGCGTAAGATCGTCGCTCCCTTCACCACCCATCACTTCATCGAGAAGCGATCTATCTATCGAGAGCAGTGCGGCCCTCTGCTCCGCGCGCGGAGTGTCGTCGCCATAGAGCCAGTCCATCACGAACCCGAATTGCAGGCTGGCGGCAAACGGAGACGGAACATCGGTGTGCACACTATGGATGCGAATATTTCCGGCCGCGATTTCTGCAAGCGTCTCCGTGAGTCCCGGAATGTCGAACGCGTCCTGCAGGACTTCTCGATACGTCTCGACCAGAATCGGAAAACTGGGAAACTGTCGGACGACCTGGAGCAAATCGAGCGACTTCAGGCGCTGAAGCCAGAGAGGCATCCGACGGCGCGGATTACCGCGCGGTAAGAGCAGCGCCCTCGCAGCGTTCATTCTGAAACGCGCACCGAACAGTGATGTCGAGCCGACTTCTTCCATCACCAGCTGCTCCGCTTCCATTCCGGACAGACCGAGCAGCGATTGCAGCGGAGTGCTCATGCCGAGATCAGGCAAGCGCAGCATGATGCCATCGTCTGTCGTCTGCACCTGGAGGTCGGTGTCATTGAGCGCCTCACGCACGCGCTGCGCAAGGGCCATCCCCCAGGGCGCATTGATCCTTCCACCGAACGCCGCGTGAATGACGATCCGCACTGCGCCAGTCTCGTCTCTGAATTGCTCGATGACGATGTTGCGGTCGTCGGGAACGATTCCCGTCGCCGCTCGCTGCGATGCGATGTACCTCACCAAAGAATTCGCAGTGGCAGCATCACAACCGTATTCGGTCGCGAGTCTCTCCTCACTCGGACCTTCAGCCAGCTCGCGGCGGAGCGCTCCGACCCGATGACTCAGCATCAGCGAGCGCGCCATGTATTCTCCGTGCCAGAACGGCATCCGCGCGGGCGTTCCAGGGGCAGGCGTGACGACTACGCGATCATGCTCGATCGCCGCGATCCTCCATGTCGAGGAGCCGAGCTGAAAGACATCGCCGATTCTCGACTCGTGCACGAATTCTTCATCCAGCTCGCCGAGCCGGGTGCGGTCCGGGAGATTGACCGTGTAGAGTCCGCGATCGGGGATTGTGCCGCCGGAGATTACCGCCGTCATCCGTGCTGCTCTGCTTCCAATCAGCCTGTCGTTGACGCGATCCCAGGTAATTCGCGCTTCCAATTCGGCGGCGATGTCGGATGGATACTTCCCCGACAACATCGACAGCACTTCATCGAAAGCACCTCGTGTGAGCTGATGATATGGATACGACCGTCTCACCAGACGAAACAGGTCCGCGCTCTGCCAATCGTCTACCGAGACCGCGGCTACGATCGCCTGCGCGAGTACATCGAGTGCGTTCTGGACGACGTGAGTAGGCTCGACATCTCCGGCTCGCATCGCCGCAACTATCGCCGCGATCTCGACTGCGTCATCTCGAAAAGTCGGTACCAGTATTCCGCGGCTCGGCACGCCTAGCATGTGTCCGGCGCGTCCGATTCTTTGCAGCGCCGAAGCGACACGTTTCGGCGATTGCAGCTGTATCACCAGATCGACCGAACCGATGTCAATCCCCAGCTCGAGCGAGCTCGTCGTGATCAGCGCGCGGAGCGATCCTGCCTTCAGCCGTTCTTCCAGCGCGAACCGTCTTTCTCGCGCGAGAGACCCATGATAAGGAAGTGCAATTTCCTCTTCTGCCAGCTTGTTGACTCGCGCTGCAATTTTTTCAGCCTGTGCCCGGTTATTGACAAACACCAGTGTCGTACTGGATTTCCGAATGTGTCCCAGAACCAACGGCGCTACCGCTGGCCAGATGCTGCCTCCAATACTTCCGAGATCAGCGACCGGAGACTCCACAGCGATCTGCATCTCCTTCGTCATGCCGCAATCGACAATCGTAACCGGACGAAAAGCAGGTGCCTCCGCACTCTGCTCCTCGCAGCCGCCGAGGAATCGCGCAACTTCTTCGAGTGGTCTCTGCGTCGCAGACAGACCGATGCGTTGCGGTGGTTTTTCTACCAGCGCCTCCAGTCTCTCGAGAGTGAGCGCCAGGTGCGCACCGCGCTTCGTCCCCGCTATCGCGTGTATCTCGTCGACGATTACCGCCCGGACTCCGCTGAACATCCCCCGCCCCTTGAGCGTCGTCAGCATGATGTTGAGCGATTCCGGCGTAGTAATCAGAATGTGCGGAGATCTCCGCAGCATCCTCGCGCGAGCGGATGCCGGCGTGTCGCCTGTCCGAACAGCAACGCGGATTTCGGGAAACTTTTTACCTGCGGCCCCAAACTGCTCTCTAAGCTGAGTCAGTGGTTGGTCGAGGTTCCTCTGGATGTCGTTGTTGAGCGCCTTGAGCGGGGAGATGTAGAGGAGATGGATCGCGTTCGGTAATGGCTCTTTCGTTCCGCGCTCGATAATCTCGTTCAGCTCCCAAAGAAATGCCGCGAGGGTTTTGCCGGTCCCGGTGGGCGCGAGTATCAGTGTGTGCGCTCCACTCGCAATCGCCGGCCAGCCTTCACGCTGCGGATCACTGGGCTCGCCGAATGTCTCCTTGAACCACCGCCGTACAAGAGGATGAAAGCGCGTAAGCACGGAAGACCTGCTTGTCACATCATGGGCCAGTGAGCGATCCGCGCTCGACAGTTAGAGCACGCGCCGCAGCTTCTGCGCTCCCCATTCGAGAATCTTCCCCGACAGCGGTCGCTTTCTGAACTCATCGAGCTTTATCTCTTTGGACCATTTGATGTCGTTCATGAAGATGGAATCCATTTGTGCCCCGACGTGCCGGTCGAGCGCCACGAGCTGCGCCTCATCGTTGAACGACAGAGACCGATTATCGAAGTTCATCGATCCTATCGAAGACCACATCCCGTCAACCACCATGCTCTTTGCATGCATCATTGTCGGCTGGTACTCATAGATCTTTACTCCGCCCTCCAGCAGTCTCTCGTAATAGGTGCGTCCCGCGTACCACGTCGTTTTCACATCAGTCTTGTTGCTCACGGTGAGCACACGAACATCGACGCCGCGATGCGCTGCTGCCAATAGCAGCTGCAGGAAATTATCACCGGGCACGAAATAAGAGTTGCTGATATAGAGCGTTTTCTGCGCACCGGCGATCGAGAGCGCCAGATATCTTTCGGCCGGTGTGCTACCAGTGCTGGGGATCGTGTGCATCAGACCTGCCTGCACATCTCCAACATCGGCGAATGAGATCCTCGGAAAGAACAGGTCTCCGGTGAGCAGCTCTCCCGTTGCTTCGGCCCAGGCTGCGGCAAAAGCTGCCTGAAGCGCGGCCACTGTCGGACCTTCGAATCGGACGTTCGTCTCGCGCCACTGATCTTCATGATGACCGTCGCCAAGCCAGTAATCTGCGAGTCCGAAGCCGCCGGTGTAGCCGACCTTGCCGTCGACGACGACAACTCGTACGTGCGATCGCTGTGCCGCCTTTTGTAGCGTGTACCAGCGAAGAGGTCTCAGCCATACCACTTCCACGCCGGAATCCTTGAGCTTTTTAATCCAATCCCGCTTGAGCGGTTGTGACCCGAAAGCATCGAGCAGCAGTAGCACCCGCACTTTGTGCTGCGCCCGCTCGATCAGGTACTTCGCCATTGTGTCGGCGACTGCGCCCGGCTGGGAGTAGTACATCTGCACCGTGATGGTTTGTTGCGCCGATGCCAGATCTTTCCACAGCTGAGGATAAGTGCCGTTCCCATCGAGCAGGATCTGAACGTTGTTCCCCGGCTCGATGTGCGCTCCGGTAAACAGTTCTATGCTTCGCGCGAACAGGGGGTCGGTGATGCTCGGCGGCCCGCCCTTGTCGCCTTCTGCGATTACGCTCTTAACTGGGGTGTCGTGCGTAACCGACAGAATCCCGATAAGCGCGAGAACGACTCCGAACAGGATCAGCGCTGCGATTGCGATGTACTTGACCGATGACATATTCTCCCAGCATGACCTTCGTGGCCCGTCGGCGAATCGCGACGCGTGCTATCGTCCTCGACCGGTCTCTCGAGTCGCTCCCGATCTTCCGACTGAGCGACTCCGCCGAGGACACGGCAATCTCCTTCTCTCCCGAGAGCGGTGGACGGTGGCGTGTTCTGCCCAGCCCTGGTGACCGACTGCCCGGCACATTTGATCAGGACGTGTACATCGAGCTCCTGCATCGCTACCACGAGGCAGGAGCTCCTGAAGACGGAGTGATAAGTTTTACGCTCCACGCCTTCCTGCGCTCCATCGGTCGGCGCGTCGACGGCAGAACGTATGAGCAGCTCAGATCTGCCTTGACGAGACTCGAGCGAACTACTCTCGAGTCGAGCGGAGTGTACGTTGTCGCAAAAGAAGGACAGCCGCTAGAAGGACGCTTTACCATTCTGTCTTCGGTTTCCATCGCGCGCAGACGAATGGCCGAGCGCGAACAATTCAGTCTGTTTCCAGTATTGGCTGCGTCAGAACCCGGCGATGCCCGAGTCACGATAGGTCCCGTCATTCGTTCGAACATTGCGGCTGGATACACCGTGACACTCTCCGCAATGCACTATCTATCACTGACCAATCCCGTAGCTAGACGACTCTACCGCCTGCTCGAAGTCGCGCGAGAAGAAGGGATGGTGACCTGGAGAGTACCCCTTGCCTCTCTTGCCGAGCAGCTCCCTCTAACCCAGCGATATCCTTCTCATTTGCAACGAGTGCTCCAACCCGCCCATGAGATGCTTCTCGCCGCCGGTCTCCTTCGTGATGCTACCTTCCGGCAGCTTAACCGTGACTGGCTGGTAGATTACGTGTTAGCTTCCCGGGTCGCCTGACGGAGTGTTCCCCTGGTGCTTTTTGTGCGTCATTGAGGAACACTCACTACCCCGAGGGCGTATTTATTAGCTTAAGCCAATCTCGGCACTTTCCGAGAAGGCTTTGATGGCGTCGCTCTCTCATTCCAACTAGACCGTATGTCCCGATCCAAGAAAAGCTTGCTCTTCGGACTGGCTCTGATACCACTCATGGCCGGAGGCTTTGCATTCCAGCAGCGTGAAAGCCAGCAAGGCGCTCGCCTCCTCGACCAGGTCCTGAACATTGTCTCCACCCGCTTCGTCGATACTGTCGACGCTGCGACTCTGTACGAGAAGGCTGCACGCGGACTCGTTCACGAGCTGAATGATCCTTACAGCGTACTGCTTTCCCCGAAGGAGCTTTCGACCTTCAACGCGCAGACTAACGGACGTTATGCCGGCATCGGGATGGAGATCGCCGAGACACAGGGTTTCATCACTGTGCAGCGCGTTTTCCCGCATACACCGGCGGAGCAGGCCGGAGTGCAGGAAGGCGATCGCATCAACATCATCGACACAACCAATATCCGCGGCTGGACCGTCTCACAGACCTCGGATGCTCTCAAAGGGAATCCCGGTAGCAGAGTGTTGGTCAAGTTCTCACGGCCCGGCGTGCCCGAGCTGATACCGATCACTTTCACTCGCGCCGTCATCAGCATTCCGGCTGTTCCTTACGCGATCATGCTCGATGGTAAGATCGGCTACATCCCCCTTCTCCAGTTCAACGAGAGCGCGAGGGACGAGCTGGAGAGCTCGATCACCCGCCTGTCGCGGCAGGGAGCAAAGGGAGTAGTAATTGATCTGCGTGGAAACCCTGGTGGCATCCTCGATCAGTCGCTCAGCGTCAGCAATCTTTTCCTGAAGAAGGGTCAGCAGATCTCGAGCATCCGCGCCCGCAACGGTGAGAACCAGACTTTCGTCGCCACCGATGATCCAGTCGCGCCGACTCTGCCCCTGGTGCTACTCACGGACGGACGGAGCGCTTCAGCATCCGAGATCGTTGCCGGCGCTCTCCAGGATCACGACCGCGCTCTCATTGTCGGCACGACATCTTTTGGAAAGGGTCTCGTGCAGTCCGTATTCCCGCTCGAAGGTGGTTACGCCCTCAAGATGACGACGGCAAAGTGGTACACTCCAAACGGCCGCTCCATCCAGAAAGAGCGCAAGCTTCTCCCCAGCGGTGAGTTCGTTGAAGTGATGCCTGATTCGCTCGAGACTGATTCCGTGCGTCGTTCGCGACCTGCGTTCAGATCAGACGCCGGCCGAATCGTATACGGTGGCGGAGCAATCACGCCCGATATTATCGTTCGCCCCGACACCCTGACCACGGCGGAGCAGAAGGTGTTCAACGCCTTCGCGCCAAAGACAGCGGATGTGAGGGTAACCCTTATGGATTACTCGCTCGAGCTGAAAAAAGCCGTTCGGCCTGACTTCACCGTGCCGCCGGCGTGGCGCGAAGAGTTCTACCGGCGCCTCCAGGCCAAGGGCGTCACAGTCGATCACGCGCAGTACGAGCAAGCCGGTTCAGAGATCGACAGACTCCTGGGCAACACCGTCGCTCGCCTGGCGTTTGGTGACTCAACTGCCAAGCGCCGGAGCGTCCCCGAAGACAACCAACTGATGCGCGCGTTGGATGTTCTCAAAGAGAGCACGTCTCAGAAGGATCTCTTCGCCATCGCTCAGCGCGACCAGTCGACTGCCTCCGCTCGGCGATAAGACATACCTCGCTCCACAGCTGGCGGAGCGAGGTTGATTCACCTGAAAGCCCCGCTCTCGCCAGAGCGGGGCTTTATTCATAATATCCTCCCGTCTTCAAGGGGGACTCAATGGTCGGGTTGGCAGTACTCGGAATACTCGTTCTTCTCGGAATCTTTGTCGGCACGAAATCGTTCAAGGTAGTTGGCCAGGCGGAGGTGATGGTCGTAGAGCGGCTCGGGCGGTTTCACCGCTTGGCTCGCTCCGGTCTTAACATTCTCATCCCGTTCGTCGAGCTGCCGCGCACAATCGACGTTCGCTACTTCGAGAGCGACGTGACGGGGATCAAGCGAGTTACTGCGGGCCATACTGCCCGCATCGACCTACGCGAGCAGGTCCTGAACTTCCCAAGTCAGCCAGTCATCACCAAGGACAACGTTACGATCGACATCGATGCCGTCATCTACTACCGTGTCGCCGATCCACAAAAGGCCACCTACGCGGTGCAGAACCTGCCTTACGCACTCGAAACGCTAACGCGGACGACGCTGCGCAATATCGTCGGTGAGATGGAGCTCGACGCGACGCTTGGCAGCCGCGATGTGATCAACAGGCGAATGAGAGAAGTGATCGAGGAGGCATCAATCGGCTGGGGAGTCGATGTCACTCGCGTTGAGTTGCAATCGATCGAGCCGCCGCGGGACATCCAGCAGTCAATGGAACTGCAGATGCGTGCGGAGCGTGAGCGTCGCGCCGCGGTTACAAACGCAGAGGCGGGAAAGAGAGCCGCCATTCTGGAAGCTGAGGGCGTGCGCGAGTCGCAGGTTCGACGGGCAGAAGGCGAGCGCGATGCCGCGGTTCTCCGAGCCAAAGGACTCGCCGAAGCGCGACTCGCCATGGCTGAAGCCGAGGCGGAAGCCATCCACAAGATTGGTAGCGCGTTACCGGAAGGACAGGCCGCGATGTATCTCCTGGGCATGAAATACCTGGAGGCGCTCCCAACGCTCGCTCAAGGAAAGAACTCGACGATCTTTCTGCCGGCGGAAGCGGCTGGGGTAATGGGCGCGATAGGTGGATTGCGCGAGCTAGTCAATAAAACTGCGCGCTCCACCTTTGAAGGATCAGAGACTTCAGGCTCTCAGCGAAACCCACCGCCGAAAACGCAGGGGTGATCTTGGCCGCGATCACACAGAGCCGTGCCGAGCGAGTCGCGCGCGCGCATCCATGTCCGCAGTGCGGTGAGTACAGCTTCAAGAAGCTCAAGGTCACCCGTGCAGGCAAAGAGCATCAAGAGACGCTCGGAGAATTCTGGCATGTCGTCCGGACCTGTGGAGTGTGCGGAGCGCATAGTGAGCTGGGGCTCGACGCCGAGGGTGAGATCGTCTACGGAAGCTGAAAATCACGCGGAGGTCGTTTCAATGCCGACGTCACATCGCACCAAAGGAGGTGCACACCGCAAAAACCCTCGACGGAAATGGTCTGCAACCGTCACCGCCCACAGCAATGCACTCGCTCTCGAGCAGAGCGTGTTCACCTGGAAGGACCCGCGACGCATCGCAGCCTCATTGAAACGAAGTGCCGAACGCAGCAAGCGACGTAAAGGCACACCGTTTCAATCGGCGATGTCCATGCTCACGTTCTACATCAATCGCGCTGGTCGTGACCTCGACGCGAGCCAGCGACGCGTCTTACAGCGAGCGAAGGACGAACTGCGCAAGCAATTCGGTCGAGACTAGGCCACGCTCAGCGCCCATCACATACAAGTGCGTCGAGTTCCGGCTATGGCCACTGGTGCTTGTTGGAGTATTTGCTGCCGAATACCTCGAGCAAAACACCGCGCGGGTCTTCGGTTCGAATAACTGCGTCAATCCGTTCGGCCAGCATGAGCGGACGCGTGAATTGACGGTACCTCCGATAACCGTGACAGAAACAGAGCGGTCCTTTACGGGTGATGTCACCGAGCAGAATGTCGGGCTCCCCGAAGATCGTCATGGCGTAGAAAAAGTTGAGCGTCCGAGGTTTTGGCAGGTCACTCTGCCGAACGTTTCGGGGCATGCTTCCGTGCTTGCCCCATTGCACGTCGATAGCCACTTGTGCCTTGGGCCACGGCGTGTGAAGGATCCGGCCGTGCCAGTAAGTCCAGACATCGGTAGGGGCGTAAGTTGTGTCGTAGCCTATCCATAGGACCTCTTCGTCCGTGGGGACTGTGAACGGAATCCACGACCCGTGAATATCATCCCGCCACAGCAGATGGTAGGCGATTACTCGCCTCAAGGGGTGCAGGACTGCCACTACCCGTTCCAGCGGGAACGATTCATCCCGTTGGAGGTATAAGACCGGTGCCAGGCGCCGTGCCAGGACCGTTCCACTGTCAGTAGAAGCAAGGGCGTCGGGCAGATTGGCCGGTCGGAGTGGGATGTGCGCATGCGGGCCGCACGCTGCAACAAAGATCAGCGTCAACCCGATGCGTATCCGCTCCCGAATCTCGATGGCTCTTCTTCTCAATAGATAGCCGTCAACGTCACCATGCGACGCCCACCGCGCAGCGCCGTGTCGAGCAACTGGAGAGCTCATGCGCAAGCCACGTCCGAATGCGTACAACCCCGCTCAGGCACTTTTTCTAATCAGCAACGATCGCCACGGTTCTCCACTGAGCTGCCCGTCATGCTCTGGATCGATCGAGCGTGATCCACGCCAGGTTCCTCCGCCGCCCTATACCCACGTGACACTCCGCTGCAAGAGCTGCGGAAGATCAGCGCACTACGTCGCCGGAGCGGCATAGAACCCCAGTCTGTTGCACAAAACTTGCCCTCCTCTGCAGCCGCCGGATGGATACTGCGTCACACGGGACGAATATCCGGCGAAGCGAAGCGTATTCTCCGCGATCGCTAGCCTATGGTAGATGCTTTACAGATTGCCCTCGGGGGAGAGGATCAGTTCAATGGCACGCATCACTGGAACGGTCAAATGGTTCAACGACGCCAAGGGATTTGGCTTTATTTCGCGCGAGGGAGGACCAGATGTCTTTGTGCATTTCAGCGCGATCAGCGGATCCGGATTTAAGTCCCTTGCCGAGGGTGACAAAGTCGAGTTCGAGGTCGTTCAGGGCCAAAAGGGACCGCAGGCCGCTGATGTAACAAAGGTGAGTTGACTCTCAATACCAAAAAGAGCCCCGCCCAGCGGGGCTCTTTTGCATTTTCGGGCATCACAAAATTGGTTCTCAACACTCGGCATTTGATTTGCTTTCATCCACATCGCTCGCTGGGCTCACTCCGAATTGGAGGGTTCACGGATGGCTGCAATCTGGAAAGGCTCGCTGACATTCGGACTCGTCAACATTCCGGTGGAGCTCAAGACCGCTGTCCGCGCCGATCATATCAGCTTCCGGCTGCTCCACGAAGAGGACCTGTCTCCGGTCAAGTACGAGCGCATTTGTCAGGCTGAAGGCGAGCCCGTTCCATGGAACGAGATCGTGAAGGGTTACGAGTACGAGAAAGGAAAGTTCGTCGTCCTGACCGACGAGGACTTCAAGACCGCCGCGCTGGAGCAGTCGAAGACAATCGACATTCTGGACTTCGTGAAGGAGGACGAGATCGATCCCCGCTATTTCGAGACCCCGTATTATCTCGTCCCCGGCAAAGGCGGCGACAAACCCTATGCATTGCTGCGCGAAGCGATTCGCCAGACTGGATCTGTCGGCATCGGCAAGATCATCATTCGGCAGACGCAGCATCTCGCGGCCGTGAAAGTCGTTGGCGATGCACTCGTGCTCGAGATCATGCGATTTGCCAACGAGCTCGTCAACGCGAGTGAGTTCAACTTCCCGAGCCGCGAGGGCGTTCGACCACAGGAGCTGCAGATGGCGGAGCAGCTGGTCGAAAATCTGGCCGAACCATTCGACCCGACTCGCTACACCGACGAGTATCGGGCGAATCTGATGAGAATCATCAAGGCTAAGATGAAAGGTAAGAAGCCCAAGCTGGAAGGGCCGGAAGAAGAGGTTCCCGACAGCGGTGTACTCGACCTCATGTCCCGCCTCCGTGCAAGCCTAGAAGAAGGTGCCGGAAAAAAGGGCGCCGTGCGCGCGAAGCGGAAATCGGTGGCAGCCGGCCGCAAACCTGCGAAGGCGAAGAAAGCAAAGACAGCGTAGGACGCCTGCATGGCCGTCAAAACCAGTGGAAGCTCCGGGTCAGCGCGCGCGCAGCTCGCCGAGTATCGTCGGAAGCGTGATTTCAGACGAACTCGCGAGCCATCTGGTGAAACGACATCGGCTCGCACACAACCAGGACGTCTGCGTTTCGTTATACAGAAGCACGCGGCGAGTCATCTCCACTTCGATTTGCGCCTGGAGCTAGACGGAGTGATGAAAAGCTGGGCCGTACCCAAAGGCCCGAGCCTGGATCCGTCGGTCAAGCGCCTCGCAATGCAGGTCGAGGATCACCCGATCGATTACAACACGTTCGAAGGTACGATTCCGCAAGGAGAATACGGCGGTGGAACCGTCATGCTCTGGGATCGTGGTACGTACTCCGCGGATGCTGCGTCCTCTCCTGACGAGGAAGAAGAGGTCATCCACGAAGGTTTGAAACGCGGTGATCTCAAGATCACTTTCCACGGAGAGAGACTGCACGGATCCTTCGCGCTCGTTCGCATGAGATTCGCGCGCGATGATTCTTCATCGTCAAAGCCGCAGTGGCTGCTGATCAAGCACCGCGACGAATTCGCGACTAAAGAGGACGTCGTCGCCGAAAACATGACGTCGGTCGAATCCGGTCGTACTATGGAGGAGATCGCATCCGGGAAAAGTCGCGTCTGGAGAAGCAACCGTGAGCCGAAGCGCAGCAAAACCGTCACTCCGCTCCGTTTGACTACCAAACCGAGCGCAAAGAGTACTCGTGATAGCGCGTCCCCCGAGACAATAGATTCGGTTTCACCCGCCAGGTTCGCAGCAGCGGCACTCGAGCCGATGTACGCGAGCATCGGAAGTGAGGTTCCCGGAAAAGGCTGGACCTTCGAGCCGAAGTACGACGGCATACGCGTACTTGCATACGCAACGGAAAACGACGTCAAGCTCATGACCCGAAACGGGAAAGACAAAGCCCGTCAATTTCCCGAGATCGTCGCGTCTCTCAAAAAGCTCGCTACGCAGACCAAACGGTCGCTTGTCCTGGATGGAGAAATTGTGGCTCTGATCGACGGCGAGCCGGCCCGCTTCCAGGAGCTGCAAAGCCGTATGCACGTGAAGGAGTCGCGCCTTATCGAGCGACACTCATCTTCAACACCGGCGGCGCTGATTCTCTTCGATATTCTTATGGATGGCGACGAGGTTTTGTTACGTGAGCCATGGTCGGAGCGCCGCGCTCGACTCGTCAAGCGCATCGGAAAACGCACTTCGAAGCAGTTGTGGATCACCGACTCCATCGAAGGCGACGGGAAGAAGATGTTGGAGAAGGCTCGGCGTCAGGGTTGGGAAGGTGTCATCGCCAAGCGGATCGACTCCCCTTACGAGCCAGGTAAGAGATCGCGTAACTGGTTGAAGCTCAAAATCGAATTCCGCCAGGAGTTCGTGATCGGCGGATACACGGACCCCCGTAACAGCCGCGAGCACATCGGGGCGCTCCTGCTCGGCTATTTCGACAAGGACCGATTCATTTACGTAGGTCACACTGGCGGAGGCTTTACCAGGCAGGGCTTGGAGGAGATGTACCGGCGGTTGAAACCCCTCGAGATAAAGAGCTCACCGTTCGCAGAAACGCCGAAGACCAATGAGAAAGCGCACTGGGTCAAGCCAGAACTTGTCGTTGAAGTCAAATTCAGCGAGTGGACCGCAGATCGGCGCCTTCGTCAACCGATCTTTCTCGGTGTTCGCGACGACAAGGATGCAACCGAGGTTGGATTAGAACCTACCAGCGTACAGAAAAAATCGACCCGTGGATCGATAGCAAAGCGACAGTCAAGGCTGAGCATAGCCGCGCGAGCTCGAACGGCTACAGCCTCTCCTCCGAAGATGCCACGACGCTCGACGTCTAGCGCTTCCAAATTGAAACTCGACACCACGTCACTGCTAGGTCAGCTCGACACTATTGAGAATGCAGGTGGAGAAGGAAGTCTCGACTTCGGCCGAGGCAAGACCCTGAAGGTTTCGAACCTCGACAAGGTCTTCTTTCCAAAGGAGAAGTACACCAAGGGAGACGTGATGCGCTACTACACGCGCATTGCAGACTTCATCCTCCCGACGATTCAGGATCGACCGCTGGTCCTTAAGCGGTTCCCCAACGGGATCAATGGGGAAAGCTTCTACCAGCAGAAGGCTTCCGAAACCACTCCGTCAGAAGTCCGGGTCGAGCTGATAGAAACCGACGGTGGGGAGAAGCAGCCGCGGATCATTGGCGGAGATCTGCTGACACTTCTATACACGATCCAGCTCGGCGCTATCTCAGTTGACCCCTGGCATTCACGCATTCAATCGCTGGAATACGCTGACTATACGATCATCGATCTGGATCCTGGGCCACGCGCTAACTTCGCGCGGGTTATTCAGGTTGCGCGCTGGGCAAAGGAAGTCATCGACGGTTTCGGCCTCAACGCTGCGATCAAGACTTCCGGTTCGAGTGGGTTACACATTTACCTACCGCTTCCGCCGCTAACGCCAAACGATGCGGCGACTCTAGTAGCTCAGATGATCGCAACGAAAGTGGCCGAGGCGCATCCGAAGGAGACGACAATCGAGCGTTTCGTCAAAGCTCGCGGTGCAGCAACGGTTTACGTTGATTATCTGCAGAATATCCAGGGAAAAACAGTTGCCGGTCCGTACTGCGTTCGCGCGAAACCCGGAGCGACAGTTTCTGCTCCGCTCAAGTGGAGCGAGCTCATCGACGATCTCGATCCGCGCGACTACCACCTCGGCAACGCGGCTGAGCGCTTTGAGAAGATTGGAGATATTTGGAACGAAGCGATGGGAAAGAAGAATTCGCTTCGCGCACTCGTCTAGAGCGCGTTAACGGCCGCCGTTTCCTACCTTGCGCAGAGGCAGCTCCATTTGGCTGCCTTCGCTCTCGCTGTGCTTCGACGCGTCGCCGAAGATCGGATCACTCGACTCGTCAACCATGTGAGTGAGCTTGTAATAAAAGTGGAGCGCGTGAATTGGGGCCATGAAGCTGCGGTTGCCGGCGCGAGATATCGCGACAGCTTCTTCACGCACGCGGCGCGGTAAATCGCGCGCCGCCGGAAGTGCAAGAAGCCGCTGTATCTCTGTACTGTCTCGTGCGAGCAAAGCTGCGCACAAACTATCCAGATAAGCCAGCATAGCTATCGGGGCCCCCAGTTATGGGTGTTTACCTTAGGTACACATTGCAACTAATACACCGCGACCGCAAGAGGTTCCTTGGAGGCTAACCGAGTTGATACCGGCCTGTTACGGCACTTATGGGTAGAGAAAATCGAACCTCACACCCCGGTGGACTCTACGCCTTTTCTTCGGTAAATACCGGAAAAGTTGCGCCGGCCGTCCCCTCCCCTCACTCCGCCATTCGTCTGTAGGTTCGACGAGCCAGGCAGCCTGGAGGGCACGTCGGAAGCTCGCCTTGTGCAAGCGTTTACCGAGCAGCAGCTCATACGTTTGTTGTAGCTCGCTGAGCGTAAACGTCGCGGGGAGAAGCCTGAATGCGATCGGGGCCTGGTCGAGACGGCTTTGGATGGTTTGCGTAGCTCCCTCCACCATGGCGCGTTGCCGCGGAGAAAGGGCCGGCAAATCGGCGATCTGAAACCACGTATATCCCGCCCGCGGTGATGCAGTTTCATGTGGGACTAACGCCAAATAAGCCACCGACACATCGATCTCACTCGGGTGCCTTTTGCCGTCGCCGAATGCTCCGATCTGTTCCATCCAAGCAGGGGATTCGCCGAGCGCATCTTGAGCAGCCCGGTTGGCGGCGCCGTCGAGCGCTTCGCCGCTTTGCGGAATTCGCCAGGGCACGGACCATCGCTCGCGCTCACTCGAGTTCCGCGCGAGCAGGATCGCGAGCTCGTCTCCCATCGCGGTCATCAGAACTAAATCGACGCTGTAGGAGGCACTCTTCGAGGATCGGTCGCGCATGGTGCCTGCGAATTAGTCACTTTCTGTGACTAAAGTCAAGGCTGCGCCAACTGAAATTTTTTGTGAACTGACGTCGCGCTTCGTGGCGAGCGTCTCAGGGCAGGCGGTTAGTGATATAACGAAATCAGGATCGGATCGTCAACTGAAAATTTTAAAGATTTTTTTGTTGGCGCGTCAGTAATTTTCGACCGCAGGAATGACAGACTCAACGCGCTTGCGCCGCTCTTTCCTCACCTCTGCCGCGACTCACATACGGTGGTATGCTGATCGGTAAATGACCTGAGATCGCTGACGTTCCGAGCAACGCTCGTGCTGCCGCCGTTTGAGAAACCGGAAAGCCTCCCCACGCAACGAGATACACGCTCACCCACGGCACCTGTTGAAGAAGATACGGATTACCGAAAGCGACGACGATCGGTTTTCGGCCGCGCTGGACGAGGGTCTGCACGAAGTTCGTAAAGGCTTGCGGTGCGCTCGCGGTGATCGCATCCCAGCTTTGCCCCACGTAAGAGCTTACGATGGTCACATCTGCCGAATCAGCCGCTACGATCAAGCGTGGATAGTTGAGAGCAGCGTCTTCGGTCGCCACGAACTCTGTACGCAGTTTTGGCAGGCCTGTACGCAACTCCGCATTGAAGGCGTTCCCTGCCGGAAGATCCGCTCGCCGTGCGAGCGTAATTGAGAGCACGCGCAGCGCTGTGTCTGAACCTAAAGGAACCTGCCGCAGCGAATCCTTGACGAGTGTAATCGACTTCTCGGCGACACCTCGCGCGATCTGCGCGTTCGAGCTATCCCCGACAAGAAACCGTAACGCGGCGAGATCGACCAGCTTGTTCTGTGCGAGCCCAAGCCGGCGCTTTGTCTCGAGGACTCTGCGGACTGATGAATCCAGACGCGCTTCGGTATATCGACCTTCAGAGACTCCAGCGACGACGGCATCGATCGTCTGTGTTACGTCGAGCGGCTGAATCAGAACGTCGATTCCCGCCGAGATCGCGCGCTTCACCGCCTCGCTTGCACCGAACTGATCGAGCACGCCCCGCATGTCCATCGCGTCGGAGATTATGATCCCGCGGAATCCCATTTCTCCACGAAGCAGCCCGGTCAAAACCTTCGGCGAGAGTGTTCCGGGAACGTTCGAGGAATCAAGCGCCGGCATCGCCCCATGAAACGACATGATGGCGCCAACCCCGCCGTTCACCGCCGCCCGAAATGGCACGAGCTCCACCGTATCGAGCCTGCTTCTGCTTACCGTCACCACTGGCAGCGCCAAGTGTGAGTTGACGCCCGTATCGCCATGACCCGGGAAATGCTTCCCTGTCGCGATCATGCCGTGATCCTGCAAGCCATGGATGAACGCGACTCCCATCCGCGCGGCGAGATCAGGATCCTCACCATAGGAGCGTGTATTGATAACGGGGTTATCCGGATTGTTGTTGACGTCGAGGACCGGCGCGTACGCGATGTGAATCCCGAGCGCGCGCCCCTCGAGTGCGGTGAGACGTCCTTGCTCGTAAGCGAGCGTCGTATCTCGCGTTGCACCAACCGCCATCTCTGGCGGGAACACAATCGCCCCACCAAGGTCGATCGCGTTCGGAACGAAGTAGCCGCCTCGCGCGCGGAATCCCGCTCCGGCCTCGAGATCCGCTCCGAACAGAAGCGGAACCTGGCTCATCGACTGCAGCGCGTTGAGCTTTGCAGCCACCTCGATTGGCGAACCCACTGAGATCGTGAAGCCACCAACTTTGTCCTGCTGGATGTATTGCGTCAGCCGTCGCCATTGTGGCGAGTCGCCAGAGACGTAATCGCCGAACACGCTTGGCCAGACGATCTGCGCCGCCTTCTCTCGCAACGTCATCGAACCGAGAACAGAATCGGTCCAGCGCGATGAAACGGTCCTGGTTTGGCGCGGACTGCCAGTCATCGTCGTGCAGCTTGCCGCAACCAGAGCGAGCGTTAAGGCCGGCAATACCTTCGACTTCCGCATCATCAGTGACTAATCGTGCCCTTCTTGCTGGTATCGATGTCTGATGTAGCGCCGGTCTTGAAGAGAAATGCCGTCATGTTCTTGGTCAGAAAGGACCGTGCCTGTGGATCCATGACGTTTAGACCATAGTGATTGATCAACATCGTCTGTTGCTTGATCCAGTCGGCCCAGCATTGCGTGCAAATCTCTTCGACGACTCGGGCTCCGATGGGGCCCGGAAAGGGAGGCTTCACAAATCCTGCGCGCGTCTGTCCGCAACGCACGCAGGTTACAGTCTCAGGCACGCGAGGCCCTACCTGCGGGCGTAGGAGATTTCAGCCAGGCCGAAAATTGAGAGCAGTCGGAGGTAGACCCAGCCGATATCGAACTCATACCACTTGGCCTTGAACTTCGCAGAGTGCGGATCGGCGTGGTGATTGTTGTGCAGCTCCTCTCCCCCGAGCCAGATCGCAATTGGTGAGATGTTTCGGCTCTCGTCCTTCACGTTGAAGTTTCGATAGCCCACAGCGTGCCCGACGCCATTAATGATTCCGGCTGCCCAGAACGGGATCCAGATCATCTGTACGCCCCAGACCAACGGTCCCACAAAGAAGCCGAATAGATAGATGTCGACTGCGAGCATTACGATGATGCCGAGCCAGTTGAGTGGTGATAGGAGGTGTCGCTCGAGCCAGTCGTTGGGAGTGCCCTTTCCGTACTTGTCTAGCACACCTGGCTGGCGGACTGCCTTTCTATAGTAGAAGGCACCCTTGAGAACGATGTTGCGAAGTCCTTCCATCAGTGGACTGTGTGGATCGCCCTCGCGGTCGGCGAACGCGTGATGCTTCCGATGACAGGCGACCCATTCCTTTGTTACGATAGCGGTCGAAAGCCACAACCATATCCGCATCGGGAGAGCGGCGAGATAGTGCAGTTTCACTCCGCGATGGGTCTGGGCACGGTGCAGGAACAGGGTCACGGACACGTTGGTCAGGTGTCCGGCTACAATCACAAACACAATCGGCTTCCACCACGCGGTTGCCCAGCTTCCAAAATCCGGCATTACTTGCTCCGTTTATCTAAGTCTTGAGGGCTTTCCAATCTACCCGAACAGCACCCCTAATCCAAACGACCACATCACTGTCTCGTAACCGGACCTGGAGGGTTTGCCCGCGGCGGTGTGCCCCAGGTGTCGTTAGAGGGATTCCAATCGGGAACCGAGGGATCGGGCCACAGTCTCACGCCAGTGACATTTGCGCGCACCGGAACTACCGCATCAAAGCGACTCCCGTGTGCCCAGATACTCACCGGCAGTGAAAAGTCCTGCGTCGTGCTGTCGGCATAGCCGACACGCAGTCGCACCGGGAACGGAACTGACGTGAAGCGGTGAAGCGAGATCGTTGCGAACTTCTGGCCTTCCGAAGTCCGTGTCACGACGCTGTCGATCCCAATGTCCAGAATATCCGTGGTATAGAAAAAACTTCGCCAGAACCAGGAAAGATCCTCACCGGTTCCATTCTCAATGCTACGGAAAAAGTCTCCGGGCGTTGGATGCTTGAACGCCCAGCTTCTTATGTATTCCCGAAACGCAGTATCGAAGAAGTCACGTCCTACCACGTGATTTCGTAGAGTGAGGAGCACGAGAGCCGGTTTTCTGTAGCCAATCGCTCCGAGGGCGGTCGGATCAATATTGTCCGGAGCCGTCATGAGCGGGGTCTGGGTCCCCCGCGTAGCCGCGTCCGTCCAGTTTCGCAAGTATCCAGGATATGAGCTCTGCCCCGGATATCGCACTTCGTTGGCGAAGGCGTTGAGATAAGTATTGAAGCCTTCGTCCATCCACGCATACCGCCGCTCGTTGGAGCCAACGATCATCGGAAACCACTCATGCCCGTGTTCGTGATTGATGGTGCCGAATATTGAAGTGGGGTCGCCAGTCCCGTAGCCTACCATCACGAACATCGGGTATTCCATCCCGCCAACCGGACCGGCGACACTCGTTGCTTGTGGATATGGGTAGGGAAAAAAGAGCTGTGAATATTGTCTGATCGTCCACTGGGTCTGCTCGGCGGCTTGCTCCCAGGCTTTTCCGGCTTTCGGAAATTCGTAGTAGGCCTGCGTGAGAATCCCGTTCCAGCTTGTTGCATCCCACCTGAAATCGGGAGCGCCCGCCCATGCTACGTCGTGGACATTCTGGGCGCGGAACTTCCACGTCCTCGTGCCCGCCTTGGGCTGGCTTTTTGCCGCGGCCGCTTCAGCCTGTGTAATGATCTGAACAACGTCGCTGCTCCCCGACGCCGACGACAGTTTTCGCCGCTGCTCAGGGGTCAGAACTTCCCCTGGGTTTTGGAGCACACCGCTTCCAGCGACGACGTATCCAGCCGGAAGCGTAACCGCGTAATCGAAGTCGCCGTACTCCAGATAGAACTCGCCTTGACCGAGATACGGATCCGTGTTCCAGCCACGAACATCGTCGTAGACCGCCATCCGCGGATACCACTGCGCGATTTCGTAGAGTGCACTATCTCGCCCCATTCGATCTGACCCGTGCTCCGGCACTCTGAACGAATAGCGGATCGAAATCGTCGTCTTCCCACCGCGCGGTAGAAGCGGGTCGGGAAGATCGAGGCGCATCATCGTATCATTGATCCTTGGCTGCACGGCCGTGCCATTCACCTGCACATCGCCGAAGTTGTATCCACCCTCGAATCCCCTCACACCCCAGCGCGAGTCAGCGGGAAATAACGCCGAGCCCTTGCTGCCGGTGCGATAAAGATTCTGGTCTACCTGAATCCAGACGTGTCGCAGCGTGTCGGGAGAGTTATTGGTGTACTTGATCTGAACGGAGCCACGGAGCTCCGTGGTGCCGGTGTCAAGCGTGGCGGCGATAGTGTAGTCCGCACGCTGCTGCCAGTAATCGGGGCCCGGAGCGCCAATCGAAGATCGATATCGATTAGGCCCCGGCCAATCGATTCGGTTTGTCGTTGCGAATGGATCATCGCGCCGTGT
>WNFY01004762.1_pt1 | contig 24289 bp, 18 predicted proteins | sample 5400091 | NCBI WGS metagenome assembly WNFY01 (sample SAMN13153364, study PRJNA577476) | soil metagenome | isolation source: 60 cm soil or saprolite under grassland replicate 1 | place: USA:California | collected 2016-06-15 | reverse complement strand
GACTCCAGAAGGACTATGTTTTCGGTTCACCAGGAGCCGAGGCGGTGCTCGAAGCGAACAAGCAAGCCTACTTCAACGACTTCGTGACGCGGCCTCAGTTTGTCCAGAAGTTTCCTGCAACCATGACTAACGACGTGTACGTGGATACGTTGCTGGCAGCGGCCGGTATAACGCCTAGTCAGGTCAGACTATTCGTAACAAACCTGACTGATGCCCAGGAGAATCCGCCCACGACGCCGACGCTCAGCGGTGGCGGTCCGAGGCCGGCATCCTTTGGCTCCGCAAGGTTCCAGTTCAACGCGGCGCAGACGGCCATGACGTTTACCGCCACCATCAATAACATCGACTTCACGGGTTCGCAGACAACTGACACGAACGACAATCTGATCGCGGCGCACATCCATGCGGCCGCGTCTGTCATCCCGACCACGAATGGACCTGTTGTCTGGGGGTTCTTTGGCAGCCCATTTAACGATAACAATCCCAACGACGTGGTGAATACGCCCTTCAGCAGCGGCGTCGGCGGCGTTATCAGTGGCAAGTGGGATGCACCCGAAGGCAATGGCACTACATTGGCCGCACAATTGACCAACATCCGCACGGGACACGCATACATCAACTTCCACACTGTGCAATTCGGCGGCGGGGAAATCCGCGGCAATATCCCTGCGGAGAACGCTTTCCGCGATGCGCTTGTCGCGGGGCTGACGGGAGGCACGGAAACGCGTGCCACGGTACTCCGAAAGGTGGCTGAGTCCGAGGAGTTCGCACTCAACGAGTTCAACAGCGCCTTCGTATATATGGAGTATGCAGGGTACCTGCGCCGCGATCCGGATACCGCCGGGTTTAACTTCTGGCTCAACAAGCTGAATAGCTTTAACGGCGATTTCGTTAAGGCGGAGATGGTCAAGGCCTTCATATCCTCCAGCGAGTACAGACAGCGATTCGGCGCCAATTAAGCGTTGAAACGCAAGAACTCGAGTCACCTGGCTTCAGAGAATCCTCTGCGGCCAGGTGAACTTGTATGTGTTCATCTCCTCTTCTGGCTTCAATCTCCCGAATTCTGCTACATTGCAGCCCATGACCACCGCGTTGCGCGTGGAAAACGTATCAAAGCAATACCGAATCTACGAGCGCCCTGGCGATCGCCTCAAAGAATCGTTGACGCGAGGACGACTGCGCCGGCACCGCGAGTTTTGGGCGTTGCGCGACGTTGCCTTTGAAATCGAATCTGGAACTACGGTCGGAATTGTGGGCCCAAACGGATGCGGCAAGTCAACCCTCTTACAGATCATTTCCGGTACTCTCGCCCCGACGCTCGGCGACGTCTGGTATCAGGGAAGAATCGCCGCGCTCCTCGAACTTGGCGCCGGCTTCGACCCCGAGTTCACAGGCGTTGAAAACCTGTACATGAATGCCGCACTGATGGGCTTCTCACGCCGTGAAACGGAAAGACTCTTCCCCAGTATCGAACGCTTCGCGGAGATCGGTCCGTTTCTCCACCAACCGGTTAAGACCTATTCGAGTGGGATGTACGTACGTCTCGCCTTCGCCATCGCAGCCAATGTCGAGCCTGACATATTGGTTATTGACGAAGCCCTTGCCGTCGGTGATGCCGTCTTCCAGCACCGTTGTTTGCGCCGGATCAAGGAGCTGCATGATCGCGGCACCACCATTCTGTTTGTGTCGCACGACGGCGGGGCCATACGCGCGCTCTGCGAACGCGCCATCCTCCTGAACGCTGGACGAGTAGTTGCTGATGGTGGGCCTGCTGAAGTCCTCAACTGCTACCAGAAAATCGTGATGGAACGAGAGGAGGCTTATGAGGCTGAGACAGCAGACCTTCCCGACGCGACGCAGCCGGCTGAAACCCAGCTCTCACCACTTCACTTTACCTACAGACACGGTGACGGCAGCGCGGAGATCCTCGGCGCGGAACTTACCGACGTCGCGCACCGCTCGGTGGAAATTGTTGATACCGGAGAACCTTTGATCGTGCGGATCAGCGCTCGTTTTCTCCGCGACGTCGCCGAGCCCATCGTGGGATTCCTGATCCGCAACCGCCACGGCATCCACGCCTATGGCACCAACACCAGGGAGCAGCAGTTGGAACTCGGAATGGTGAGGCGCGGCGAGATGCTGGAGTTCAGCTTTGCCTTCAACTGCTGGCTCGGCATCGACCAATACTCGATTTCGCTCGCGGTGCATAGTCGCGAAGGACAAGCATATGACTGGGTTGATGGGGCCCTGTTCTTTCGGGTTACAAGCGCACGCCTGACCGAAGGCATCGCCAATCTCAATGCCAGCGTGACCATGCGTCATCGCGACGGTAAGCCGGGACACACGGAGAATGAAGAGGGCGAAACAAAATCGCCACTAGAGAGTGTGAGCCATGCCTGACTCTGAAGTGGAAACTATCCTCCGCGAGATCCGCGCGCAGGTATATGCGGCACAGGAACGCGATGCCATGCAAACCGCGGCCGCAGCGAATGAGCCGATTACCCGCCACTCCATTGGCACTACGAATGGGGAACAACTGCCCGCGGAAGAACCAATTCGAATTGATGCCCAGTTGTCGACCATTGCCCGCGCCTGGGACAGGTTACCTCCGGTGGTCAGTAATCGCCGCGGATGGCTGGCGCGACTAGAGTTGTGGATCAAGGGCCACGCCGGCAACGCAATGCGCTGGTTTACCTGGGAGCAGGTCAACTTCAACGCCGCAGTTCATCATGCGCTGAAAGATACGCAGGAGGCATTCGCGGCTCTAGAGCAGCGATTATTGAGGTTGCGCTCGGAATTTCAGGACCAACTAGAAAGTCTCGAATCAGAGAGACAAGAATGGCAGACAAAGTTGGAAGTACAAGAGGCAGAAATGCGCCGGGAGTTGAAACAACAGACTGCCGAACTGCTGCGGCAGCGTGGCATACTTGAAGAATTAATTGGTGAACTGGGAACAATTGCCGAACTCAAAAACCAAACGTCCGAGCTGGACAGGCGATTGATGGAATTCGCGCAGGAAGTTCGCGAAGGGAATGAGCGTCTGGTCGCTGAACAGCGTGTCTGTTTTAAGCAACTTTCGCTCGAATCAGGCGAGACTGCTTTGGTGCTGGATCGCACTCGACGCGCCATCGAAGCGCGACTGGACAAACTCGGCGACTCAAAATCGTGAAAACCGAAGTCATTGATCCCGCTCTACTAATGTTGGGACAGCAGTATTCTTAAGAAATCATGCCGGCCTCGTCAAAAAGTGACCTCTACAGACGCGCGGGAATTACGGACATAGCCGAGTTTTACCGCACAAAGTTTGTTTCCGATGAGGTGCTGGACCCGCGCTACTTCAGGGCGCTCGATCGGTTCGACCTGCGCTTTGCAAGGACCATGTGGGTTTACGACAACGTCCGCGCAAATTCTTCCGTGCTCGAACTCGGCTGCGGTGCTGGAATGCTAGCGCCGCTAAAACGCAAAGGCGTGTTTCTCACCGGCGTCGACCTCTCGACTGAGTGCGCAATCGCCGCACGGCGTAATGGCTATGACGCAACTTTCACCGCCGATCTTTCTCATCTTCCGTTTCCCGATGGCCATTTTGATTATGTTGTCAGCCTCGATGTGCTGGGCCATGTCGACTTTGCACAAAAGAATGCTGTCCTCGCGGAAGTACGGCGCGTGCTGCGGCCCGACGGCGTAACGATGCATGGTATTGAATGCATCGACCGCCAATCCCAGCAAAGCTACGACGAGATGAGTCCTGAAGAGCTCCATCGCTTTGTCGAGATCGACGGCCACGTCGGCCTTGAAGAAGAGCAGGAGCATGCCGCCCGTTTTCGACAGTTTTTCCCTCACGTCGCCTGGGAACCACGCTACACGTTATGCCTTAGCAGTGAAGAGTTTCTCAAGCAGGCTGATGAATACGGAATTACCTTTGAGCCCGACTTTATCGACTATCTGCGAAACCTTTCCTTCAAAGAACGACGCGCCTTCGACATGGCCATGGGTTACGTTTTCGGCAAGATATCAGACCTCCACATCCAACTTCCCAAGAGTGGTCTCTACGTTTTTCTGAAAGCCTCGAACGTGCCACTCGGTCCTTTCTATAACGAACATCGCGATCGCCACGAATTGCTTTCAGCGGTAGGAGCCAGGGCTACGGCAAAGTCTTTCTGCCTTGATCGCAGCGCCGCGGCGAAGTTTGACGATGGCTGGTTCGACCCAAACTCTCTGCCGCCTATTGCACGCTGGATGGGTACTCGTGGCGGTATCAGCTTCAGTTCCGGCCATATCTCCAGGATCAACCTTGACTTGATTACTCACATTCCTGACTTGCGAGCCAGACCTCTCGGTCTCGAAATTCTGCTCAACGACGTGCGCCTCTCTGTCTTCTCGCTGTTTCGCTATGGCTGGTTCGCATTGTGCGTGCCTGTGCCCGAAGCGCTGAACGCGAAGGCCTCGGGCGAGTTTAGGCTGGAGATCCGAGCTGATCGCACCTGGCAACCCCGCCCCGCGGCCGGTGAAGAGCGCGACGACCGCGAATTGTCCATTGCCGCGTGCAATATCGAGATCCAGTCTGGAGATTGAACCGGGGCGTGCGATTTCTGAGTTTTCACGAATCCGCTTGCCGTTGATGCTATTTTCAAGTCTTGACACTGTCGCTACCGCTTGACGCGTTTCTGTAGATAGTCGAGCCGCGACAACTACCACTGACTGCTGACAATTGACCACTGACTCTTTCCAATGATTCGCAACATACTGATTTGTACAACGCAAGTGCCTTTCACCTCAGGGGGTGGCGAAGCACATGCCGAAGGGCTGAAACGCGCGCTTATCATAGCTGGCTACACGGCTGAGGTAGTGGCTCTGCCTTTCAAGTGGTATCCACCAGCAGAAATAATGCGTGGGACGCTCGCCTGGCGTTTGCTCGATCTGAGCGAGGCAAACGGGCAACCGGTTGATTTGGTCATCGGCATGAAGTTTCCCGCTTACTTGGTCGCGCATGAAAGAAAAGTGCTATGGATCATGCACCAGCACCGCGCGGCTTATAACTTGTGGGGCACGTCCTTCGATGATCTTTCCACCTTTCCTGAAGGTCCACGCGTTCGTGAGTGGATTCACTATTGCGATGGCCGCTTCATTCCCGAAGCGCGCAAAGTGTTTGCGAATTCCAGAGCCGTGGCCCAAAGACTTCGTCACTACAACAAAATCGAAAGCGAACCGCTCTACCACCCGCCGCCGCGGGCTGAGCAACTGCGTTCCGGCGAACAGGGCGACTACATCTTCTATCCCAGCCGGCTGGAGCCGCAAAAGCGGCAGGAGATCTTAATTGAGGCGGCCCGCTACCTCCGCACGCCCGTCAAGATCATACTCGCCGGTAACTCGCGCGATCCGAAACATTATCAGGACTTGATCCAGACGCATGGAGTTGGCGATCGCGTTTGCCTGCGCGGCTTCGTGGATAATGCAGAGATGATTGAGTTGTACGCGAATGCACTCGGCGTATGCTATCTACCGTTTGATGAGGATTACGGTTATGTGACGCTCGAGGGCATGTTATCGGAGAAGCCCGTGGTCGTCGCCCGCGACGGCGGCGGAGCGACTGAGTTTGTCGAACACGGCCGTGATGGTCTGATTGTCGATCCGGAACCTCGGGCCGTTGCCGATGCACTCGACACACTTTACAGCGATCGCCAAAAGGCGAAGCAGATCGGAGTGAACGCCCGCGCTAAGTTACAGGATTTGAATCTCTCCTGGTCGCATGTCGTCGACCGCATAATCTCCGCAGCGTAAAATAGCAGCTAATCTTTGGCTAACTAACTTTCTAGAGCGTCAGATGGTTGCCCATTGAGCCTGCGTTGGATTTCGGGAACCTGGTGAAACGAAGCGTGCCGGCTGCAAAACAGGTTGAAGCGAAAAACAAACCACAAAGCGGCCACAAAATCCCATGCACCGATCTTTTTCCCTTCACTATAGGTGCGCCCGTAGTAACTGATTGGCACTTCGTAAATCGCTGTTTTCAACTTCGCGATCTTCGCCGTAACTTCGACCTCAAACCCAAAGCCACTCGAGACGATCACCATGTTACGAATGATCTCGCCGCGAAATGCTTTATAACCGGTTTCGATGTCAGTCATGTTCAGGTTCGTCAGGGTGTTGGAAAGGAACGTCAAGAGCTTGTTGGCGAGATAATGATAGAAGTAGAGAACACGGGCCGCGCGGCGAACAAGAAATCGCGAACCATAGACGACATCCGCATGTCCGTCAAGGATTGGTCTAATCACATCATAGATTTCTCTAGGATCATATTCGAGGTCCGCATCCTGAATGATGACCAGGTCTCCGCGGGTTAGCGCGAATCCAGTTTTTAGGGCAGCGGTTTTGCCAGCGTTGTGGGGATGACGAACAGTGCGCACTTGTGGATACATTTCGGCAAGTTGACGCGCCAATTCTCCCGACATGTCGGTCGAGCAATCGTCAACGAGAATGATTTCCAGGAGGTAAGGAATGGAAAGCACGCGGCGCACGATATCCGTTAATGTTGCCTCCTCGTTATACACGGGAATGACAACTGAGAGGCACGCTGGCGATTGAGGTACCTCCGGGCTCTGGCGGATTTCTGACCCTTGCGTCATGGTAAAATTATCGATATTTAGTGCTGGACTTTCACCTCTTTATACTCAATCGACTCTGAGAAGGCAGCAGAAAGTTTTCCAGGATTGTAGCTACGCTCAAGGTCCCGGATTCAGAAATTAAGACCATCGAGGTTGTGATCGGGTGGGTCGCCAGGATTCCTCCGAAAATATCCGAAGTAGTGGAGTACGACGAGCGAGCGGTATTTTTCCTTCTCGAGAAAGCGCGGATCCTCAACGATCTTCATCAGTGTGCTGGTGCGGGTCTGATGGCCGTTGGACAATTCCGTCACTAACGCCTCGCGCGCAGACGCATCGATACTTATAGCCGAGTTCGTAAGCAGGCGTCCCACGTACTGCTCGTCGGTCAGACCTTGGAACGATTTCACTGTACTCTCGCGATTCATCCAGTCTTCCAAAAGCCCATGAAAATTACTGTCGAACTGTTGCTCCTGAGCCTCAGATCCTAACAACACCCCTCGCCCAATTATTCCCAAGTCGCCAATAAAGTCCTTGAATCGTGGTAACTCACCCGAACTCGCCACGTAGAGACGGTAAAGTTTCTGACTCCAGTTGATCGGCTGGGCCAATAGGTTAAGAGGGTCCTTCTTAATCTTGGTGGCCCAATCTTGAATCGAAAGCTCGAATGGTATTGAGGCCTCACTCCTGGCATTCGGTTCGTTCTTGACGACGGCGTAAAGATCGTCATGACCGTCAAAGCGGTTGATGAAACGCAGTCGACCAGCAGCAATCAACTTCGTCAAAAAAACCTCGTAATCTACCTCTCGCTCAGGAAAAATCGATTGGTTCGCCACAACAACGTAAGAAGTGGGAACTGTCTCGAGCAAGTCCATCAGTTGCACTGGAATTGCTCCACTGCGCGTTAGCTCCTCGATCCGGTCTTCGATGGGCGAGTTGAAGCCCGACGTACCAACTATAAGTGGCTTCTGGTGATCAGCGGCGCGCAGAATATAGCGGTAGTTGAAATCACCTCCAACAGGAAGTTCCGCGATACCACCGCGCATCGGCGTCTCCTTTAGCCTCAGGGTTACCGCATCGGGAAAAACCTCGCCGCGCATGACGCGCAATGGTGCTGCATTCAGCTCGGCCAATAGTAACGCACAGGCGACCCAGTACACGATACTTGCCCGCAGTTGCGGAATTCGCGCGGGCAAAACTTCCGCGAGATGCTTCACGCCCAGGCCCGCCAACAGTCCAAGACCAAGATATGCGAGCATTGCTCCCCGCGACGCCACGCGCATCCCTTTGAACATCGGGATCAGGTCGTAGCAAATGCGATAGAAGAAAAAGTTCCACCCTAGCGACAGACAGAAGCCACACACAGTCAGGAGTATGCCAAGCCAAAATGCGTCGCATCGTCCCTTAGAACGAAGAGTCTCGACAAGGTTCGCGCTGTGAGCGCCCAGTAAGCGAGGATACGCGACACAAAATCGAGCCATCACAGCCACAGTCAGGACAGCAAGAGCGACCTCAGAGGTCAAATAATTGAACAACCCGCCAAATGCGTCAGTGCGGTCGAAACCGATCGCTGGGATCGAAACGGCAAGGGCGATAATGATGAGGGTATCGAGTCGCCGAAGCCAACGCTCTTGACGCCTCCCCTCACTGGTGCCGGCTACAGGCTCAGCATGCTGCCGCGTCGCCACGAATCGTATCGGCAGCGCCGCCAGCGAAAAAAGTATCGGGAGGAGGCCGGGAAAGAGTTTGAACTTATAACCCTCAGGGATGTTATCTCCCATAGTGCGCCACAACCGGTTTCGGCTCTCGACCGACAACCAGTGGATCGGCCAGGCTGAGTTGACTTTTATTTCATCAATACTGCGCTTGAAACCGTAGAGGCGCGAAACGATGACATAGGGCAGGAAAAACGGAAGCAGCAGGAGGGTCGCAAAGCCGAACGCCGCCGCGCCCCGCCGCCAATAATCGCGATTGCGCCACAGTCCATATCGCGTTGCCAGAATCGCGGTGAATAACGCAAAGGGAACAAGTGATAAGGTGAACCATGAGATGGTCGTCAGACCACTCATGAAAAACGCGGAGCCAAGCCAGATAGCGTGCTTTCGATCTGGCTCTCGTGTATGCAGCACCAATGCCTCAAAGAGCAGAGGTATCCATGGAGAGAATACATATGCCACTTGAGACATCAGGTGAAAGCGGTAAGGCACAAAGGCGAAGATAATTCCTGCAATCCAGCCGACTGCAGTGAAGCCCGTGAGCGTTCGACCCAGGCGGAAGGCGCCGTAACCGCTCAGCGCGAAGCCAAAAAACATCGCGATCGCATGAACGGTAAGCGGCCTGAGACCCAAAGCGTAGAGTGGAAAGAATAGTAACGCTATCCCGTAGCTGTTCTCGCTAAACGCAAGAGTGTACTTCAGCGGGTAAAAGAGGTTTGCGTTGAAAAGGTGCAAGGGATCGGTGAGAGTCTGGTGATGATCCCACCAAAGAATCCACGCAATGAGATACGGATCGCCTCGGTCCACGACGGCGTCCCGCAAACGAGTGACATAAGGCCAGGTCAGCGCGGCAGTGAAAAGGCAGAACGTTAGAACGATCAGAAGCTCTCTAACGAGAGGCCGCTCAACGGATCGTCTTAGCAAGCTTTTGCGGCTTGTCTTCACGCTGCCCTCCCCGATTTTTGCTGATCCCTGCGGCAAGATCGGTTGTCATCTCAGCCTACGAAGTGTTAGTTTTGGCTCTCTCTTTTGTGCCAGCATCGCAGAGCCGAATTTCAGCATAGCAATACACGAATTCTGATCGATGAACTGAGAAAGATTGTTTCATCGTGCGCGTTTCCGCACTCTTAGTTGAGAGTCGGGCATTGTGTTGGTCTCGCAGCCTGATGTCAAGAATCCAAACAAATGAAACCGCAGAGAGACCGGTATCGCTGCTTCCTGGGACAGTAGCGGTCCTGATCGCCTGCTACAACGAAGAGATCACTATCGGCCAGGTCGTCAGCCAGTTCCGCGCGCAACTTCCCGAGGCAAGGATCTACGTCTTCGACAACAATTCGTCGGACGGCACCGCAGCAGAGGCGCGGCAAGCTGGTGCCCTGGTCTTCTCAGAAAGGCGCCAGGGAAAGGGCTATGTTGTCCAGAGCATGTTCCGGCGGATCGATGCTGACTTCTACGTAATGGTTGACGGTGATGGCACATATCCACCAGAGGCAGTCCACCAACTCCTCAAACCCGTTATCGAAGATGAAGCAGACATGGCGATCGGTTCCCGGCTCCACGCGGATTCGCAGAGCGAGTTTAGACAATTGAATCGGATGGGTAACAGGCTCGTACGCGCCGTGTTGAACTTCATCTTTGGCGTTGAACTAACCGACATTCTTTCGGGCTATCGCGCCTTCAATAGAAAATTCGTCAAGGGTCTGCCGATTTTTGGCGGAGGCTTTGAGATTGAAACGGAGCTCACGATTAAGGCCGTGGAGCGTGGTTACCGCATGCTGGAAATCCCAGTTGACCTGTCACATCGACCGGCCGGCAGTCATTCGAAGATCCATTTCATGCGTGACAGCTTCCTGATTCTAAACACTACCTTGGCGTTGTTTCGCGATTACAAACCGCTTACCTTTTTTGGCACCGTCAGTTTGGTGTTCTTCGCATTTTGTCTCGTTCCGGGTGGGTTCGTAGTCGTCGAATTGATTAAAACGGGACATTTGCCGCTTACAGTGTCCGTGTTTGCAATCGGGCTCTTCCTCTGCGGCCTTCTCTCACTGACGGTTGGGTTGATCTTGCACACCATCGCGCGGCGCTCACAGGAGTTTGAATACCAAATGCAGGTATTAACGGACGAGTTGCGATCCCAGCGGCCGAGGAGCACTGAAGACGCAGAAAACACGTCCGACCGTAGAGGCAAATGACTGCGAATGGAAAGCTCGACCCGAGAATACCAGTCTGCTTTCAATAGTCTCTCCATCGCGTGGCGTGGGCGCATCGAATTTGGCGATGCGCTCGTTTTCTTCTATGGGCTGGTCTTTGTGCGGCAGTATTTTTGGTTGCTCGAGACTAACTCGATCGCCTGGATATTGAGCTTTGTCATAGCCAGTGTTTGCTGCTATTTCTACATCGCAACGAAGCCGTTTCCGGCGGAGCGGTTCGGACCCGAATTCTGGCTAGTGGTAGGCCTGCCTCTGCTCTTCGCATATGCGCTGCGCGCGGCTTTCCCCGATCATTCCTTCGATGTTTTGAACTATTCGTCCGTTTGTCAAAAAGCCGTGGTTGAGATCCCTGTGCGTACTCCTCACAATGCTGGCCGAACACCTGCTGTTCGAGGCAAGCAACTACATGGTCGACCTGCTCGCGTTGCCACTTCTTCTCGAAGCGACTTTCCTCACGTTGCAAGCAAAGCAGATAGAAAACCAACGAGCAAATTATGTACGCATCGCTCTGTTGCTGGGTGCGAGCGCGGCATTCAAGCTAACGAATTTGGCCGTGGCGCTTCCAATCATTCTCGTGTGCGCCTATCAGGTACTATCGAACAACCGGCGACTGGCGATCAGGCAAGTGCCCGGTACGGCCGTACTTACTCTGTTGGCGTTCGTCGCTCCACTCCTGCCATTTTGCATCTACATCTATCGCGTCACTGGAAATCCGCTTTTTCCCATTGCCAATGTCGCCTTTAAGTCGCCCTATTGGCCCACGCACGGCGGCTGGGACAATCGCTGGGGACCCGCAGGCGTTTGGCAAACGATTTTGTGGCCCATTCTGATTTCTTTCCAACCTGAACGACATTCGGAACTCGGCGTCTACTCAGGGCGGCTAACAATTGGTTTCATAATTGCAATTCTCGGACTTGCTTTGACGTGGCGCGATATCCGAGCACGCACACTATGCCTTCTGGTTTTGACAACCAGTTTGTTGTGGAGCGCTGGAAATGTTGGCTACAGCCGCTATGGCTTGTATCAGGAACTGCTCGCAGGGCTGATGATTATCACCGTTGCCTCTGTCCTGATCAGAAGTCGCTCTGACCCAGGACTATCATTTAAGACCGCGCTTGCTTCAGTCTTTTGCCTTGCCCTCGTGGCACAGGCAACTCTTGCCGTCGTTTATGTCCTGCGGGTTGAATGGGGTTCGCGACCCAGTTTTCTTACTCGTCCTGCCGCATACGCACAGGAAGCGCAACTTCTGTTTCGCGATCATTCATTGAAACGGTTTCTTACAGACGACGAGCGCATGCTCTTTGATCGTGTGCCGGTTTGGATTGAGAGCTCAGTCAAAACAAGCGGCATCGAAGTGATGCTCTCAACGAAGAACTGGCGGCAGCCAGGCAGGCCATCACGACGCGGGGATTGGAGGTAGGGCGTGTGACACCTATGGATATTCCCTTCTTTTCTCCGCGAGATCGGATCGGTATGATGCTTATCGAAGTCGTACGCCCGCACGAGCCGGAGGCGTTAAGTAAGTTTGAGTCGTCCTGGATGAACGCGGCGTTTCCCGACTCTGATTACCGAGAACAGATCACCGCATTGAATGCGCCGGCAACAATGCGAGCGGGCCAAAAGGTGGTGATCCGGTTCAAGGTCAAGAACCTGGGCTATTCGTCATGGCCTTCGGTTGGAAACAGAGAAGGGCGATATCAGGTGAACATCGCCGACCGTTGGCTTGATACCAGTGGAGCCGTGATTCTTAACGCAAGTGAGGGTCGTACGGCAATGCCTTCTGATCTGCAGCCGGGCAACGAAGTTGAGCTACCGCTCATGGTCACCGCACCCGGCACGCCGGGAGATTACCTGATAGAGGTCGACATGGTCCATGAAGGAGTGACGTGGTTTTATGAAAGGGGTGCTAAGACACTCAGGCTGCGAGTGCGGGTAGAATCGTGAGCCTTTTTCAATTGGTCATTTGAAATTTTTCATTTTTCATTTGTCATTTTGTAGGACCTGCATGGATGGTTTGAGCGAATGAAGGATTTAATAGCCTGGGTATCTTTGATCGCCTTCCGCTTCACAAGGCAAATGAAGAATGATCTGGTCGTTATCGACTAAGAGAGGAAACGTTTTCAAACATGAAGCTAACTCTTATCGCCCTTGCTCTTGTTGCCGCAACCGCGGCCACATCGTGCACCAGGAAACCGGCAGCGAATAGCGCAACTCCCGCGAATGTTAATCGCCTAGTCTTGATCAAGACGCCGGGACCGCTACCCGACAGAGGATACAAAGCTCAGATTACGCTTTCAGATCCACCGGCGAAACTCCGCACGGGCCAGAAAGAGACGATCACGGTCAAGGTCAAGAATGCGAGCGACGTTTTTTGGTGGGCCCGCGGGGGCGAAACCAATGATCGCGCCGATAATAAATTCTACATCGCCATTGGTGATCGCTGGCTCGACAAAGATGGGAAGCTTCTAACTGAGATGGATGGACGCTTAGGAATCTCCAAAGATCTCAGGCCTGGCGAAGAAGTAGAACTCCCACTCCTGATCACGGCCCCAAAGGAGCCAGGCGATTACATCCTTGAAGCTGACCTGGTCCAGGAGCAGGTCGCGTGGTTTAGCGATAAAGGGTCGCCAACGGCAAGGGCGAAGGTCACTGTAGTTCGGTAAGTCGTGATTAGGCAAAGAGCAAACAGCAGAGAAAACTCAATCATTGGTCATATGTCATAGCTATAAACATTTGGCTCCTACGGAGCTTTGCAACGTCTCATATGCTTCAATGAAACTCGCGTACTTTAGTCCTTTGGGTCCACAACGATCAGGTATCGCTGACTACAGCGAAGAACTATTGCCCTACCTCTCACAAGGCGCCGACATTACGCTCTTCGTTGATGGTTTTAAGCCGACCAATCGCGAGTTGCTCGCGCGCTTCCCGGTTCATGATTACCGGCGCGATCCTTCCTCGCTGCGATTGCTTTCGGGCTTTGACGCCATCGTCTATCACATGGGTAACGACCATCGTTACCATGCGGGGATTCTCGATGTCATGGGTCAGCATCCGGGAATAATTGTCTTTCACGATTTTGCATTGCAGGATTTTTTCCTGGGGCTCGCTCGCGACCGCGGCGATCTTCGGCTTTATCTTGATGAAGTGGCGGCCTGCCATGGAAAGAAAGTCCAACGAGAAGCAGCGGAGACTCTGGCTCTGGGAAGCATTCCCGCGATCGTGGAGCGCCCACTCGACTTCCCTCTCAACAGTCGTATCGCTCGCGCGGCCGAGGCAATAATCGTCCATTCCCGTTGGAGTCAGTCGCGCCTGAGTGAGATTGCTCCGTCGGTTCCCGTTTCGCACGTTGCCATGCCCGCTGTCCCGCCCGCAGCCAAACGCAGCCGGTCAGCCCGGGACGACGAAGTTCAACTAGCCACCTTCGGTCTAATTACACCCGGTAAATGCATAGAACACGCGCTGCGTGCGCTCGCCACAATCAAGGCGACTCATCGCTTTCACTACACGCTCGTCGGCGAGCCAAACCCGTTCTTCGAAGTGCGCAAATTGATCCAGCGCTACAGCCTGGAAGACAACGTCAGCATCACTGGCCACCTTCCGATGTCTGAGTTTGAGCAGTACTTAGTCAACACCGATATCGCACTGAACATGCGCGAGCGTACCGTTGGCGAAACAAGCGCGAGCCTTTGCCGCATACTGGCCGGTGGCGTTTGCAGCATCGTCTCGGATGTCGGCTGGTACGCTGAACTGCCCGATGACAGTGTGGTGAAGGTGGGGCTGGATTCGCGCACAGACGCCCTGCTGCCGGCTTACCTTCAGCGATTAATCGAAGACGAGAAACTGCGCCATCGTATCGGCGACAACGCCCGTCGCTACGCGCTCGCCGAACACAAAATTGAACGCAGCGCCGACCTGTATCTCGACGTTGTTCGTGCAGTGATCGCGCAACGGTCGCGGCGACAATTGGTCGCAGCAGTTTCACCGGAACTTGCGCTTCTTCACGCCCAAGACTCGCCGGAAAGCTTCTTACGCGGAGTTGCCGAAGAAATTGCTTTGTTAACTCCTCCGAGAGCTTTTGCGCCGAATGCTGCCGCGCAAAATGGCAAGTCTGGCGCATTAGTGACATGTGCTTCGGAGAATGGCAAATCCGTGGGCCCCGCTGAGAAGAACGTCGGCGACACTTCTCTTTCCGATTCAACTTCTTCGAGAGGTCGCCTGGCTAAAATTGAAGACGTCGACTACAAACGCGCCGCCAGCGAGTATCTCAGCCGGCTTAGCGAAGAGCGACGGCACCACCTCCGCACAAAACCTTTCTACAACCTCGCCAACAAACCGGCTAAGTACAAGGGCGAAGGCATGGATGAAGACATGCACCGGCACTTCTGCGACTTCGCCAACATCGCGACGACGCTTGCGTTGCCTCCGGGTAGCCGCATCCTTGACGTGGGCTGCGGTTCCGGCTGGTTGAGTGAATACTTCGCTCGTCTGGGACATGACGTTCGCGGCGTCGATATCAGTTCCGATCTGATTGACATGTCGCGCGAACGTGTGGCCCGAGTGCCGTATGGTGTCGACCACGAAACACCTTTGCGCTGCACGTTTGTCGTGCATGATATCGAACTCGCGCCTCTGCCGGAAAAGTTCGACGCGATCATCTGCTACGACTCGCTGCATCACTTTGAAGACGAACGCGCAGTTGTACGTCACCTGGGTGAGATGCTCGAGCTTGGTGGGCTGCTCTTCATTCTCGAGGGCGAACGGCCTCCTGCAGGGTCGGCGGGCGAAGAGGAGTTGCTCGCAGTGATGCGCGAGTTTCAAACGCTGGAATCACCTTTCGATTCCGAATACCTGCGAGAGCTGCTTGTCGACAACGGCTTCGCTGTTGTGGGTGACTACGTCAGCGTCAATGGACTTTTCGACCGTGAGATTCTCGAAGGTAATCTGCTGCCGCTCAAGAAACTCGCAACGAGCTACCACTACCTCTTTTGCAAGAAAGTAGCCGCTGACAGTTCCGCCGTGACAGTTTCCGACAGTCGCCGGCCCGGGATCTTGCGCGCGGCTATTCGTTTACTGGCGCCCGTCACCGATTGCGTTGCTCCGCGAGAGACCCTCGTTATTTCGCTCGCTATTGAGAACACGGGCGACACTCTGTGGCTTGCGGGGCAAACCACCCGTCCGGGGATCGTAATGCCGGCAGTTCGCGTGTTTGATAGTCTGGGGATACTCGTGAGTGAGTTTCACGGTGAACCTCCACTCCCTCGGCCCGTTGCACCAGGCGAAACCTCAAACCTCAAAATCGAATACGCAGTGCCGCAACGTCGCGGGGCGTACACGCTCAAGATAGACCTCGTCGATCAGCATGTGTGTTGGTTTGAACAAGAAGGCTCCGCACCGCTTGTGATCCACTTCGCGGTCGAATAGAAGCTTCGACGTATGCCACCTCACCACTCCAAGAGTCGGCAAGGATCTGAGCCGATATATCTCAGAATTATGGTTTTTCTAAAGCGGAGATTTGAAGATTCGATATTGTTGTTGACAGTGGTCCGCCGCTTATTTAGATTTCCGCATGTAACACTCGTCATTCGTTCAGTTTATTCATCCTCCACTATCTCATCCTGTTCCCCCGGTCTCATCGCTCCGGTTTCATAGTGATCTTCGGGAAGGTTGCTTCTAAATGACGAGGATTTCCGCTTCGGTGCTGGTATGGATACCTACATTGCCGTCGTCGCCTGGTGCGGGTCGAATACGTTTACTGAAGGTAACTGTTTGTGCATGAGCAGGCGTTTGCGCTCGCATTTGTACAACGACCGGAGTTTCAGGCCGCTTTCCCCCATACACTTCCTGGATTTCAGTTTGTCACGCAATTGAATGCGAATGCCGGTTACGTGCTCTCGGTTTCAGAACAATCCAACCGGATAGCAATGTTGGGAAGTAACTCGGCAGACGTGACGAGGCGAGCTTTGGTGTTGCGCTCATTCGCTGAAGATGCGGACTTTAGGGCTTTGGAGTCAAACCGAGCGTTTGTGTTGATGCAGCATTTTGGGTATCTGCGGCGAAATCCTAATGACGCTCCAGACTCAGACTTTTCGGGCTACGCCTTTTGGTTGGGCAAGCTGAATCAGTTCAATGGCAACTTCGTGAATGCGGAGATGATTAAGGCTTTCATCGTTTCTGTCGAATACCGGGAGAGGTTCGCGCCGTAAATGATCCGGACCGGCCACCCTGGAGTGTCGCGAAGCCGCGGTCTGTTCCACCCATAAACATCACACTCCTGGTCTAGCGGAGTGAAACAATACGAAGCCGTCCGGTCTTCGCCCAAGCTGACCGCGTCACTCTCTCGCCGCCACGATTGTTGGTCTCTCTTCAATACGCTGCTCGTACTCATGATAGTAGCTCGCGTAGGTGATCCTCTCGATGCGGAAGCCAAGCATCGCAAGCACTTCTCGATAGATTCCTATCGAGTAGGTCCACCACGTAAAATCCTGTTCGGGATTGTCGGCCCGTGGTTCGAAGCGCGCTATCCGCTCCTCGGTTTCCAGGACCGGTGTTACCAGAACCAGGGTCTCTTTCGTCAGGCGCGCAATTGAGGCGAGCGCAGTTACCTGGTCGCTCAAGTGTTCGAGTAAGGCACCGACAATCGCTACATCAAACTGTCCCAACTCCAACGGCAGATCGTAAACGTTTCCATAAAAGACTTCCGCCTTTGAATTGAGCAGCCGGTGGCAGAGCCAGTAAGCATTCTTCCATTGCTCGATCTCCTCGCCATACTTCCTGGCCCACATGTCGCGATCGCGGTAGTAGAGTTTGTCTTTGAAAGGAAGAAACGTTTGCTGACTCACGTCGCTCATGTCAAAGGAGAGAACGCGCGCGCCACGCTGCTCGGCCTCGAAGGTGAGAAACCCTGTGGCCGCGCCTACATCGATCACAGACTTGCCCGCGACCGAGACACCGCTGACGTAATCCTCGAAGCGTCCACGCAAATCCCAATGTCCGTGCACCAGGCCAAACCCCGGTACATCCATCGTGTGATAGAAGTAACAGTTCCCAAGACTATCGATATGGCGGGGTTGCGCCAGGAGAGCGTTGCGATTGGTTTGCGTAGTCATGACTTCTGGCTTGAAAACTCAACCTGAGCAAAATTTGCAGGTCAGGACGATGGACCGTGTCCCCGCTCAAAATGGGAAGGCCATCCAACTTTCAAATCACAACTCAGCACGCCGAAGGCGTTCGCTAATTGCAGCCCAGGGTTGCCTCAGCCCTGGGTCCAAGTCGATTCACCCACAACCGAACGCCGAAGTCGTGGCGAATAACGCGCGCCCGGTTGCCAACTCCTTCAGAGTTAGCTTTCTTACGCTCAGGCAGCCCAGGTTTGAAGCAACCCTGGGCTCCAATTAGCGAACGCCTTTGGCGTACGGAACCGCGGTCCCACTCCTGTCGATGGGGTCTTCAAACTGAACCAGTACCATGCCGGGCCGCCCAGGTGATCATTGACGCGAGGACCACTAGCGACAACAACAAACCAATCAACACAGAATAGGGTCGATAAACAAACTCGACGACGTGTACACCCTGTGGCAACACTACGCCGCGCAGGTTGTAGTTCACGCGAAGTATCTCTGATCCCCGGCCATCAACATAGGCCCGCCAGCCGGGATAATAGTTTTCGCTCAGTACCAGCATCGCCGGCGCCTTTGATGCCGTCTGTATTTCCACACGATTGGGCTCGTGCTTTAAAACATCAGCATGAGCGCCCACATCCGCTTGAGAATCACTGTTGAAATCAACCGGCGTCTCAGCCAGGACTGTTTGGAGCGGATCCCACGCGCTGCCATCAGGTAGCTCCCCCGTGCGTATCACACCGAGTATCTCGTCATCGGTAAGTGCCTGCACGCCAAAAGCCAGCCAGGCCCGCGGCAAGACGCGCGTGTTTTCGAAAACGGCCACCGTGTTCAATCTCGCTGTCCGTCGCCAACGTTCGTTTTCACCTTGCTGCGGTTGGCCGGACGCTGACTCTTTGCGGATCCATTCTCGTCGCACCGGAAACGCAACATCACTGTTGGCCAGAGAAACTCCAAAAAGTCCCAGGCTGAGGTCACGCGAGCTTTCGTTGCGCGCAACCGTTATCTCACCACCAGTAATCCCCACCTTTTCCGGCAGCCTGAAAACGGAGAGGTAGGTGTGGCCCTGGTATCTTCCCTGAGCATCAGCGATCGAGTAGCTCGTGGCAACTTTAGCCCGAGTGTTCTTGATGTGCTTGCGTATATCCGGCCGATCATAAGCCCACTCGGAAGTGTCCACCCCGACTCGCAGATCGAAGTCGAATGTCCGTCCATCGTCAGAACGCAGCTTGAGATGCGCCACCGGTGTGCGATCGGGAAGGTCTACGGCCCAGGATAAATTCGTGAGCAATGCGATCCGGTCCGCTTTGACTGGTGGCAGAGCAAACAACACGCGAGCGCCAGATCCAAGACTTGGTAATTGCAATTCCTCTGCAGCGAAACGCTCCCCTCCATAAGACTTGATCGCCTCAGGAAAATTTTGCGGCGCTGAAGGCGGGATCGATACTAAACTCGAAGACGCGTTTGTTGAGTTCCCGCCGGGCGCATCCTGCAACGGTCGGGTCAGAAGGTAGCGCACATTCAGCACATCGAGTTCGCGACTGGACCCACGCAGAGTCCGCTCAGGATCCGTCAGTTCACCCCAAAGCTTCATATCGCCTGCCAGCCGGCTGTAACGCGTCAGGCCGAAGCCGTCGTAGCCGCCGGCATTTTCAATACCGTACATCATGTAGATGTCAGGCTGCAGCGTTGCTACCCAGCCTTTGTCAGGTGAAGGCTCCGGGACCGGCACGTCGGGGTCAAACGGCTGGTCGTCGGTCAGGATGCGGGAGCCTTCCTGTGGCGTCATGCGCTCGCGCAAAAACCTTACCGTGTCCGGCTGGTGCCACAGTTCGGACTTTACCTCTGTGCAACACATTCGAAAGATTGGCGCAGATTCCTTGAAGGACTTCGGACTTATGGAGCGCCAGCCACTCGATTGACCCCAAACTGCCAGGTCCAATGCCAATACAAGCAAGAGAACAAACGTCGCTCCGCTCCGTTGTCGCGCGATGCGCCAAATGGCCCAGGCGCCTAGCGCCGAGAACACGACGGGCATAAATAGTTCTGGTGCGCGGAGCAAACTGACCGGCGCGTGCCGCCCGAGCGTGAACTCGTGTGGTCGACCCAAAGTCACCAAGAGCAACGTCAAGAGGAGCACCCCCATGCCCACAATCAACGCAGCTCGGGTTACTCGAGTGTTGCGATCTGCCCGCGCTATAGCCGAAAGTCCCCGTCCTGCCAGCACCGCAAGAGCGAAATCCACTTCCATCAAATGGCGCGCATGAACTCGAAACAGATTCAAGAGCGGAAGCTGGTAGATAAGTTGATAGAGTCCAAGCGGAGCATATCGGCCAAAAGCGAGAACGAGACAAAGGAGCGCTGCGATCGCCCAGAAGCCTGTGACCACATCACGCCGCAGCGAAACCGCCAGCAACGCCAGCATGAACCCCGTGACACCAACATACACGACATACTCGCTGTAGAATGATGGTCCGAGGTAGTAAGCGCGAAAGATGTGTCCGTCCCCTCCACCCATTAGAAAAGGCGCGACTACCGTAAGGACAAAGCGTGGTGGCATTGAGAACGAAGTGAAGAAATCGTAGGTAGCAGTCTCACGCGGGCTGTTGCGCAGCAACTCGAAGGTGGGTAGGATTTGCACCGCCGCCAACAAAAATCCGGCTGCGATGAATACCAGCGAACGTAAGTAGTTTACTCTATTTTCATGCGCGGCTAGCGCGATGATCACGGCATAGGCCGCCGTCAGCAGCACAGCGTAAGCAAAGGTCTGCTGATGACCTGCAAACACTTGCAGTGCAACCAGCGTGGCGAGTAATACGCCGTGCCAGCGCCGTCCGGTTTTGCCGTAACCGTCGAGAGCCCATAGGACCCAGGGAAGCATGGCGGCCGTCTGGACAATGTTTGTATGACTGATCTGGTTTATGAGGAAGCTGCTCCACTGCCAGATCAGACCCGTTGCAATAGCACCCGCGATGTTCGCCCCCGCCCGACGCGCATAGAGGTAAGCTCCCAACCCAGCAAGTGAGTAGGAGGCAATCATCATTGCGTTTGTAGCGACGGGCGCCGAAAACACCAGGTAGATCCAGGTGAGCGGGAAGAGCAATCCGGCCTGCGCAGAGGCGTGTAGCGGCATGCCGGAAAAGATGTATGGGTTCCAAAGCGGCAGGTGACCTGCGAGTAGTATGTTTGCCGCCGCAGCTCGTAATGGCACGTTGAAAATGATGCCGTCATCAGGCGCGAGCACCAATCGTCCTCGCACCGCGGGGAAAAAATAGACCAGGGGCGCAAGAGTGACGAGGAGCGCGCCCAGGCGATCGGCTGTCAATCTTGGGCCAGAGCTGAATGGAAGAGTCATTTAATCAGGAACAGGAATTCGCGGTCGCGAAGCCCCGCGTCGTCCCGACGGGCGCTTTCGCAAGGGCGCGTAGCTTTGTACACGCATATACGGCGGAACTGCTTTGCGCCTCTCTGCTCATAGTCATGTCTCTCCAGATGCTGGCGATGATCTCGCGCAAAAATATTACTCTGGACGAGATCGTAATGATTCCGGCGGCATACTACCATCTCGCTGCAGGCAACTTCCAACTCGTCAACGAACACCCGCCGCTTGCAAAAATCCTGGCGGCCATTCCGCTGCTGTTCGTCCAACCCAACGAAGCACTTCCGGATCAAATCAAAGACATGCCCTATAGTCCGGACGCAAAGTGGGCCTACCAGGAAAGTTTTTGGGAAGGTAACAAGGACAGCTTCGAGGCCATTTCCTTCTGGGCCCGCGTGCCTATGATCGCGCTCGCATTAGTTTTGGGCTTGGTAATTTTTCAGTTTGCCCGCGAGCTTTTTGGTGCGCGGGCCGCGGTGCTCGCCGTCGCTCTGTTTACACTGGAGCCGACAGTGCTCGCTCATGGGCGCGTGGTGCAGACAGATATCCCCGCCGCGCTTGGTTACTTGCTCCTGTTCTTTGCGATTTATCACTACACACGTCTACCAACACTCAAACGCGCACTCTGGCTGGGGGCGGCCGCGGCAGTTGCGATTCTCGCCAAGTTCTCCATGCTGCTCGCTGGTCCTGTCGTAGCACTCTTGTTTCTATGGCTACTCTGGCGCGCTCAGCAACTCAGACTAAAGCGCTCAACTCTTGTCGCGCACGCCGTCGCGGTCACCATCACTGTCCTCGTAATCATCAACACGTCATACTTTTTTCAACACCGCCCACTCGTCGAGGCCGACGCGCTCTGGCTACAACGGGCCTTCCCTTCATACTTCGCGGTACTGACGCAACTCGCGCAGGCTCTCTCATACATTCTGCCAACTGATTTTGTGATGGGCATACTCTTTCAAATTTGGCACAACCATGAAGGACACGCCGCCGGCCTGCTCGGCATGTACAGCCAGACAGGCTGGTGGTACTACTATCCCGTCGCCTTCGTTCTCAAGACAACGCTCCCTTTTCTTTTCCTGTCGTTGATATCGCTGGCCTGGGCTGCTCACGGATTGATCGTGAAACATGACCGGCGTTTTCTTCCCGTGCTTGCCCCGTTCGCGATCTACGCAGTGTTCGTGCTTTTTGCTCACATCGATATCGGCGTGCGGTACTTATTGCCCGCGTATTCGTTTCTATTCATTCTTGGAGGCGCCCTGCTCGACCGAATGATAAGCTCTCGACGCGCAGGCCGCGCAGGCCTCGTCGTTTCCTGCGCTTTACTGCTGGGCATCGGTGTCGAAACGGTGCGAGCATTTCCCAATCAACTGACCTACATGAATCAATTCGCCTCGGCAAGACCTCATTGGTGGTATCTGTCTGATTCGAATGTGGAGTGGGGCGACGACGCGCGAGCTCTCGCGTTTTACCTACGCAACCACGGTGAGACTCAAGTGCGCGGTGCGTTTCTGGGCGGTTTTCTTACTCTGCATCACTACGGCGTGGGCTACATTGACGTGCTCCCAGCTGTGCCTACTGACATTCCACCGGCTCACTACATTGCCATCGGGGCAAGCTATCTCAACGGTTCGACGGTACCGCGTCGAATAAAGCGCGACGGAAGCTGGCCAACTGAAGCTGAGCGCGTCAATGCTTTCAGTACGTACCGAGATCGCAAACCCGAAGCGGTATTTGGCAACTCAATCTATCTCTTCCGCGAGGACGGCCGGTAGCACCCTGGAGACGATGAAAACCTCCGAGGATCATCACGGCCGACCCGCCTGGCGCAACGCGGCCGTGTCTTACGTGGCGCTGTTGGTGCTCGCCGTTACTCTCTGCACAGCAAGCGCGACGAGCAGCCCACGAGGCTTTTACATTGACGAGTCGTCTATCGCCTACAACTCTGCCCTGATCGCCGGCACGGGATGTGACGAGCACGGCATCGCCGGACCGCTCTATTTCCGCGCGTTCGGCGATTACAAAAACCCTACCTACATTTACCTGCTGGCCGCCATCTTCCGCGTAACGGGTCCGAGCATCCGCGTCGCACGGCTTTTCAGCGCCACGCTCGGCGTGCTGACTGTATTGACGTTGGCACTGCTGGCGACGCGGCTCTCAAAACAATGGCAAGTAGGATTGATAGTTGGACTGACGACACTGCTGACCCCGTGGCTGTTTGAACTGAGCCGCGTCGTGATTGAAGTCGCGATGTATCCGCTGCTACTCGCGCTTTTCTTGTTGTGTCTGCAACGCGCCGTGGAAAAACCGTCATGGTCGGTCGCCGTCGTGCTTGGTCTTGCCTGGACGCTTGCATTGCTGACTTACACCTACTCGATCGGCAGGTTGCTCGGTCCGTTGTTGGCGCTTGGTCTCATCCTGTTTGTCACCAGAACGCATTGGCGGTCCGTACTGCTCATCTGGGGGCTGTATGCGTTGCTGCTTGTTCCCCTGCTCGCTTTTCATCTGCGACATCCGGGAGCACTCACTGGGCGCTTCAAGCTGATTACGTTCATAACAGACAAGAGTGGATACCGGGAGATTGCTCTTGATTTCCTCAGACATTACGCCGGCAACCTCAATCCGTGGCGGATGCTCGTCAGCGGTGACCCAAACACGCACCAGATTGCCACTATTTACGGCGTTGGTCTGTTGCTGGCCCCGACGCTCGCTCTCGCCGTGCCGGGTCTTGTCATGGTTCTCCGGCGAGGCAGCCGCGAACGCTTTTGGCTGTTTGTCGTGTACGGGCTCGCAGCTTCAGTTGTGCCTGCGTCGTTCACGAAAGAGTATTTCCACATGCTCCGGCTCGCAGCCGTGCCGGTTTTCATAATCGTGCTCGCTGTCCCGGCATTGTCGTGGTTTATTGGAAACGGCCCGAGGTCGAAACGAACTGTGCTGATAACGATCGTGGCCGCAACTCTGTTACAGGGTGGATTCTTTCAGTGGCAGTATCACTCGAGCGCTCATTCTCCATGGCGGCTCCATCTTTTCGATGCAGATTATCCCACGAAGATCCTTCCAACGGCGTTGGCGGCCGCTTCATCAAGGCCAATCTATATCGCTGATGCGCCGCCGATCCCGGGCTATATTCAGGCATTCTGGTATGGAGCGCTCAAAGGCATTCCGCGCGACAAGTTCTTACTGTTGCCGCCGGACCAGGGAGCACCTGAATCGGCCATAGTCATTACAACCGAGAACACCTGCGTGCGCTGTAATAAACTGGCCGAGAGTGAAC
>WNFY01001210.1_pt1 | contig 24301 bp, 23 predicted proteins | sample 5400091 | NCBI WGS metagenome assembly WNFY01 (sample SAMN13153364, study PRJNA577476) | soil metagenome | isolation source: 60 cm soil or saprolite under grassland replicate 1 | place: USA:California | collected 2016-06-15 | reverse complement strand
GCAACCCCGGCGGCTAGTCCATCACTCCGGCGGCTGGCGGACCCTGCGCTCGACTACGCGCCTCTCGTTCTGAGTACGAGCGCCGACAATGAGAGCATGCAAGCGCACCCGGTGACGAATCCGCCGATATGCGCGTAATAAGCCACCCTCGTATCGACCCCAAGCGAGGCAACCCCGCTAATCGCCTGCAGGATGAACCAGATGACTATCACAACAGCCCAGCGCGGATCGGTCATGAGGTAAGCGCCTCCAATTCCCGCGATGGCTCCGCTCGCGCCCACGATGGGAATCGTGCTATCCGATGTAAGCGCAACCTGCAACGCGATCGCGCCGAGCAACGAGACAGCGTAGGTTAGCGCAAAGATCCAATAGCCAGCATTGTCGAACGACCGCACCAGCAGTCTCTCGAGTGCGATCCCCAGGATGCAAAGGACAGCGATATTGCTCGCGAAGTGCACCGCATCACCATGCATGAATGCGGAGGTAACGACAGTTAGCGGCTCCCTGGAAAAGTCCGGCGACTCTAGCCAGTCGACAAGGTCCGCGGGCACCACTCCCCACTTCCTGAATAGCCGGTCGAGATCGAACGTCGAACGGGCGAGCTCATAAGAGAACACGAACGCACTGATGATGATCAGCGACATGGTGATGTAAGGGACGGGAACGAACCGCGCCGTCTCCTCGACGCGCCAGCGGGCGGTGATTTTCCACCAGTCGGGAGGGCGGCCTGCCCACCGTGGGATCAAGCGACCGTTCCCCAAAACGCCTCGAGAGCCTCAGCTGTCTCGCGCGGAAACTGCGCCGGCCACCAATGGCCGCCCGGTAGCACGACGAGCTTTGCGCTCGCCCGCTCGGCCATCCGTTTCGCGAATTCCTTCGGCATGTACTGGTCTTTGTCTCCCCAGATAAGCAGCGCAGGCTTGCTGATGCCTTCAATTTCGGGCCCCCACTCCTTGCCGACATTTAAAGCCGAGCGATATAACGGCAGGATCGCCGCCTTCATGCGCTCATCAATTCGCTGCGCGATCTCCTTCGCGACGGCTTCCGGCATGCCATCATTGACGAACGTCGGGATGACCGCGTCCGCCGTCATCGTTTGCATGACGTTCTCGCCGACGCCGGGCGTCTGCCACATCTGAGCGATCGGGTGCCACACGTAGTTCTCATCGATGGCCGCGCCACCCGCCGCCCAAGTGCGCACTAGGTCCGGCCGAACGGAAACCAAGCGTTCGACTAGAAGCGCCCCAGTCATGACCGACTATGTCGACGGGCCGCCCGGCACGTTCCACGTCTGCGATAAGCCAATCGAGATAGTCCTCTTTTGTGAAGCCGAAACCCGCCGGTGCATCCCGGTCGAAGCCGGGCATATCCGGGGCAAGGACGTCCGTACGTGAGAGGTGCTCTCGGACGCCGTCCCAAAGGCGATGCGTGTCGGGTACGCCGTGAACGAGGAATGCCGCCATGTTCGGGCCTCCTGATTATTCAGCCGAGAATTCAGTCAGAAGCCGGAGGGAGCTCCGCGAGGCACGAACATAGGCCGAAAACAGGAGCACTGCCCCGGATTCCTTCGCGAAGAATAGCATAGGTCGCTCGAGACCCAAATACGTTTTCCAGAATAAACCCCTAGCGCTAGGTCTCTTGCCTGCGCCCCTCTGCCCTGGCCTGTGCCTGCTCACGCATCATCTTGATAATCGGCGACGCTTCGAGCGGCTGCCAGTCCTTGCGCGCCTGGTCCGATGGCTGAGGCCATTCGACCTCGACTTCACTCATGGCCCCCGGCTGCTGTGCCTGTTCGAGCAGCGACAACGCCGCGCGAATGATCATCTTCTGCATCTCGCGATCGCCCGGCATACCCAAAGTGTGTCCGAACGGGACCTCAACCCCCAGAGTCCTGGGCGTGCCCATCTTCTCGGCCCAGAATGGCATCATCGTTACCATGACGGTGCTGAGCCCCGCCTCCTCGAACGTCTGCGCCAGCACGGGCGCACTGCGGCAGCAGTCCGGTCAGGCCGGTGTGAGAAGGACGGCATCAAGAGCTTCGTCCTTTAGGAGGCCCGCCACCTCCGGTGCGTAGCGCGCTCGCCATTCGCTCGTGTTCGGCTGGTACCCCATGAGGGAGTAGTTCACGGCGGCGAGCGAGCCGATCACACCCTCCTCTTCGAGCTCCGCGAACCGGTTTACCGGCAGCACGATATTTACGTCCGCCAGAATATCCCGGTTGTTGATGTGAAGATGAGAAGCGCCAATCTGGCCCTGCGCCAGATCGCGCCGGATGCGCCGGTAGGTCGGGTCTCCCCACATTGGCTCCCGCTTTTCACGCCCCGCGTCGAACGGAGGTTCGCGTGCCTTGTCGTAAATGCCGGCCGTCGTGACAAGGGCAAGGCGGCACTGGTTCAGTGGCTTCGAAAGCGGAGTCCATGGGATCGGATCCATCCGCTCCACACGAAGCGTCTGGTAGTACGCGGCGATCGAGCGGGGCAGGTACTTGAAGCTGTCTACCGGCATCGCGGTCTCCCTTGTTTGCTCGCATCATTCTACCCCAACACTTCTTCGCGTTCGTTAACCGTTTGCCAACCATTTTTTGCCCCGGCGCAGGTAACACTGCGCTCCCTGCCCTCCTCATTAATTACGGAAATCGAGAGGCACAGCGGGAGGAGGGCCGTGCAAAAGCAGTACAGCGGCGATCTCTACATACCACAGGATGAGCGGCGTCTCCGCGCGGTGCAGCGCCGGGGCGAGAGCCTGGATAGCACTGTGCGCGACTGGTCAGCGACCGTCGTCGAGGTGCTTCCCAAAGCGCTTCCGCTCATCAAGGAGGAGCTTGCCGTTATCGGCCTGTTCCTCGCCCAGCAGCGACGCTTGAACCTCGAACTGGATGCTAGGAATCCTGATTCGACGCTGCGCGAGCGGCTCGGGAAGCTGCTCCCCTTCTTAGGCGATGGCAGCCCCGATTTGGATGCGATCCGCGCCGTGCACCGCATAGTCTCCTCGCGGCTCGAGTCCGATATAGACCGCGCCTGCGGCCGGTACTGCGAGGCTCAAGCCATCCCTTCGGTTTCCGACCCGGTCATCGATTGGCGCGTCACGATGCGATTCATGGCGCAGGGCTTGCACCGTATCGCCAGCCAGATCGACCTCAAGAAGGACTACACCACGTCGTCCAAGCGTTTTGAGCTGGCCCTCTTCGCGCGTGAGGCTGCGGGGGACATACTTCAGCGCCGCCGTGCGATGTTCTCCGCTTTCCAGAAGACCGAAGCATTCTAGTTGATGCCCTCGTAACTGTCCGGCGTAACCGGCCAGCCGGGACCTAAATGTGATTCCGAGCTCGCGGGGTGGGGCGAACCGACAGCCGCCGTAGGCGGAGCCGGTAGGGTGGCGCGGCGTGTCCTGAGTGGGGCAGGCTAGGCTGGGGAGGACACGAAGGGAAGCTCAGCGCCCCGTTGCATCAGGCTGAAGCCCAGCGTTGCGCTGCCTCTGCAGGCTTCGTGCAATAATCGCCCCATGCGCCGTCCCCTCGTCATATCGCACGCTGCCTGCGGCGGTCACGCACCCGAAAATACGCTGGCCGGCGTGCTCAAGGCTCTGGAGTTGAAGGCGGATGGGATCGAGATCGACGTCCAGGCGAGTGCCGATGGAGTGCCCGTCCTCATGCACGATCTGACCGTCGACCGCACTACGAATGGGAGCGGCGAGGTCGCCAAGATGTCGCTGAAGCAGTTGCATGCACTCGATGCAGGTGGCGAGGCTGTAGCCACGCTTGCCGAGGTGCTGCACTTTACTCGCGCACGAGCGCTGCTAGTCATCGAGATAAAACAACCCGGCATCGAGAGTCTCATCGCCAGCGTGGTCCGCGAAGCTGACGCCGTCAGCAACGTCATGGTCTGGTCGTTCTTTCCTCAGGCTCTCGCTGCCATGAGAGCCGCAGAACCGCGAATTCCCGGCGCCTCGTTACTGGCCGCGGAATCACTCTCACGGTGGCCGGAGGCCCGAGAGCGAGCCTTGCGCCTGGGTCTCCAGGGCGTCAGCGTGTTCTTCGCGGGCATCGACGAGCAACTGGCTCGCGATTGTCAGCGCAGCGGGCTTGCCCTTTATGCCTGGACCGTGGACCGGCTGGGCGACATTGCGCGTCTCATCGAACTCGGGATCGACGGCATCTGCACGAACTTCCCCGACCGGGCCGTGGCGCCGCTTCACAGAGAAGAGCGCTCATGAACGCTTGCTATACTAGATGCGCGCGATCCACGTGTCGTAGGGGCGTAGCTCAGCTGGAAGAGCAGCGGTCTCCAAAACCGCAGGTCGGGGGTTCGAGTCCCTCCGCCCCTGCCAGAGTTTTACGAACGAAATCTATCATTGGGTGCCATCAGAATTGGCGGTTTGTGGCAGCCTGACAGCAACCGCGACAACAGCGGCCATTCGGAAGACCCTCAAGACGGGTGATTGACAACAGAAAGCCCGTCCCAGTGTGGCGAGGACGGGCCTTCTGTGAACTGATGGGGAGGAAAGTAGTCGGGGGCCAATGCGACTCCTCCCCCTCAACGAAGTAAGGCGCCTTATAGCCTCATTACCCTGATTAACGCTCGGCTGATGGGTGATTCGTCGCGGGGGTTATGGCTCATTACTAGAGGTTATCCGTAGGATATTCCGGGCCGATACTACTTCTGAACACCAACCGTGACAGCAATCCCCGCGACTGGTAACGACCCTCAACGAGCGAACGAGCTTATAATCGTTCGTGAAATGACCTTAAGCGACCCTCAGCGACCGCGAGGGCGTGCACTCCAAAGCCGCAGGTCAGAATTGAGCTCTGGCCAACATGCCGTCGTCTGCGCGCTGCTTCAGCTGCTGGCAATGCCCGCGTCGACAGCGTTCTCGGCGGGAGCCGGCATCTCGCCGTCCTTGCGGGCGATGAGAGCATGCCAGTCACCGACGCGGTTCTTACCCGACGATTTGGCCCAGTTCAGCGCCATGTCCGCTCGGTAGATCAGCTCCTCGGCCGTCGCTGCCATCTCGGGGTAGGCCGCCACGCCCAGGCTGACGGTGACCTTCTCGGCCTCTTTGTTCTTCGCCACAGCGTCCAGCAGGCGTTTGGCCACACGCACTGCGTCCTCGTGGCCTGACCGAGTCAGCATGACCGCGAACTCGTCACCGCCATAGCGATAGGCGCAGTCCTGGCCTGCCGTTTCTGCGATCGTTGACGAAAGCTCGCGCAGCACCTCGTCGCCTTTGAGGTGACCAAGGCTGTCGTTGACCTGCTTGAAGTTGTCGACGTCCAGCATGATCAAGCTGACCGCCTCATTGCTCTGCTGGGCGTCGGCGATCACCTCACGAATCTTCTGATGGAATTTTCGGTGGTTAAGCAGCCCCGTAAGCGCGTCGCTGGCCGCCTGCGCTCGCGCTTCTAACAACTGGCGATTGCGCTCCCTTAGCTCTTCGTTCGAAAGGCGAAGCTCCTCGGTGCGCTCCTCCACGGCCGTCATCATGTGGTTGAGTGCCCCACCGAGCTTGCTCAGCTCCGCTGGCCCTGACACCGGCGCGCGGGCAGTCATGTCTCCTCTGGAGACCTTATTTGCAGTGGCTTCCAGCGACGAGAGAGGCTGCAAAATGGAGCGCCCAATTAGCACTGAAACGGCCGCGCCCAATGTCAGCCCAACCACGCCCGACGTTACGAGCAGCCAAAACGCGAGTTCGCCGGAGCGATCAGAATCAGCTTGCAGAGAGGCAACCTCAGCAAGCTCATTCTCTGCGGCCGCCCGCAGATTTTCACGATACTGCAGAAACGGCACTACCATCGTGTCTAGCGTGGCCAGCGCACCGGCCCCGTCTCCGGCCGCTCTTTGCGCGACGACTTGCTCGAGGCTCTTGCGCAGTCCGTTGCCCGTGGCGTCGAGCGCATCCAGCCTCGCCAGCGCCTCGCCGTTGTTTGCGATTCTCTCTCGAGCGCGGACCGTCGCCATGTTGGTGGTGGCCGAATCCGCCGCACTGATGATTTCGTGGATCCAGATAGGATCGCCGTCCAGGGCGTAGCGCTGAAGCATGAGGCCCGCCGTGCCGACATGCGACTCGGTGCCCTGTAGTAGAAGCGCGGTGTCGGCCTTCTCCGCCATTTGGGCGCTATCCGCCTGGTACTGCTTTACCATATAGGTCGATCCCGCTACTACCGCAATCAAGATAAGCACGAGCAGACCGAAACCTGCGACCAAGCCATTACGTACCGAGTTAATCGGGTTGCCGAACCATTTTCGAGCCGGCGGGGATTCCACCGTTGTCACGCCCTGCGCTCCTCCTTGGCAGCGCCTATGCAGGCTTTGCCTAGATGCTGCAATTGAGGACGGCATGCGCCACGCAATCGTTACACGCTCCATTGGCGTCATTTTCACGCCGCTAACGTCTCGGGAAGAGGAGGTGTGGCGGGCAACCCTTCGCCCGCTCCTGATATACTGGTGATGGATGATCTGCGGCATCAATGCTGAAATGGAACGCCGGAGCCCACCGTCCGGCTGGTGAAAAGTCGAATTGTTAAGCGATAAGATTCGGGCCCTCAAGCTGTCTCGCCCACTCACAGTCGAAAGCGGAACGAGCGTGCGAGAAGTAATTCGGAAGGTGCAGCAGCAAGGTGCCGGCTGCGTCCTCGTATCGAAGAACAACCATCCTGTCGGCATCATGACGGAGCGCGACGTCCTAATGAAGATGGTCGCGCGCGACGTCGACTACGATGAACCGGTCGATACCTTCATGACACCAGACCCGCTTACCATGACACCGGATGACACTATCGGCGAGGCAATCAGCCTGATGAATCGGGAGGGCTTCCGCAATGTACCGATCATCGACCCGGCAAGCGGCGAAGCAATCGCCCTCTTCCGGATTCAAGACGTAATCGACTACCTGGCTGAGGCCTACCCGGAGAAGGTCCTGAACCTTCCTCCGATGCCGCACCAGCTTCTCGCCACACCCGAGGGTGCATGACCACAAAAGACGGCCGTATCGCCCCGCCGAGAAACGGCGAAACGCAGGAACTCGACCGCGTCACTATCCGCTTCGCCGGTGACTCAGGCGATGGTTCACAGGTCGCCGGGCTTCAGTTCACGAACACCGCCGCGCTGATCGGAAACGACATCAGCACCGTCCCCGACTTCCCTGCCGAAATTCGTGCTCCAGCCGGTTCGTTGCCGGGCGTCAGTTCGTTCCAGGTAAGCTTCTCCAGTTACGACATCCACACCCCGGGGGACGCCCCAGACGTGCTTGTGGCGATGAACCCCGCGGCCTTGAAGACAAACCTCCCCGATCTTCCCAAGGGCGGAACGGTCATAGTGAACATAGACGAGTTCACCGACGCCAACTTGCGCAAGGCAGCCTACCAGGCCAACCCGCTCGAAGACGGCACGCTCTCCGGCTACCGGGTGATCGAGGTGCCCATCACCAGCATGAATGCGCGGGCCCTGAAGGACAGCGGCCTGAACACGAAGCAGATCGACCGCTCGAAGAACTTCTTCGCGCTCGGCCTGATGTTCTGGCTGTACGAACGCCCTCTCGAGCCGACCCTGCGCTGGATCGACCAGAAGTTCTCGAAGAACCCCGCCGTATCGACGGCAAACGCCGATACATTGAAGGCCGGCTACCATTTCGGCGAAACGGCCGAGCTCTTCCCGGTGCATTACCGGGTGCCAAAGGCAGATCTCGCCCCCGGCCGCTATCGAAGTATCACCGGCAACGAGGCGACAGCGCTCGGTTTTCTGGCGGCCTCGCGCCTGACAGGCCGGCCGCTGTTTTACGGCAGCTACCCGATCACGCCCGCCAGCGACATTCTTCAGGAGCTCGCGCGGTTCAAGAACTTCGGCGTGAAGACATTCCAGGCCGAGGATGAGATCTCCGCGATCGGTTCGGCAATCGGCGCCGCCTTTGGCGGCTGCCTCGGCCTTACCGGCACCAGCGGTCCCGGCCTTGCCCTCAAGAGTGAGTCTCTTGGCCTCGCTGTGATGGTCGAGCTGCCGATTGTCGTCGCTATGATTCAGCGCTCGGGCCCGAGCACGGGAATGCCCACGAAGACCGAGCAGGCAGACTTGCTCCAGGCAATGTTTGGCCGCAACGGCGAGTGCCCCGTGGCCATCGTCGCGCCGGCGACGCCCGCCGAGTGCTTTGACATGGCGATCGAGGCGTTCCGGATCGCTTTGCGGCATATGGTGCCCACTATATTCCTGTCCGACGGCTACCTTGGCACCAGCTCGGAGCCCTGGCGTCTGCCCTCCGTGGCTGACTTGCCCACTATGCGGGTCGATTTTGCGACAGACCCGAAGACCTTCCATCCCTACTCCCGTGATCCTGAGACTCTCGCTCGGCCATGGGCGATCCCCGGCACGCCCGGCCTGGAACATCGTATCGGGGGGCTCGAAAAGGCCGACATCACTGGGAATGTTAATTACGACGCGGAGAACCACGATCGCATGGTCCGTTTCCGGGCCGAAAAAGTCGCTCGTATCGCCAACGACATTCCGGATCTTAAGGTCATCGGCGAAGAAGAGGGCTCGCTGCTGGTGCTCGGGTGGGGCAGCACCTACGGGCCTGCGCTCTCCGCGGTGCAGAGAGCCCGGACGCGCGGTCTCTCAGTCTCCCACGCCCATCTGCGCTACCTGAACCCCTTCCCAGCCAACCTGGGGGAGGTCATCTCTCGATTCGACCGTATCCTCATCCCAGAGATGAATCTCGGGCAACTGCTAATGCTCGTGCGCGCCCGCTACCTGGTCGACGCCGTCGGCCTTAATCAGGTAACGGGGCGGCCGTTCAAGATCGCGCAGATCGAACAGAAAGTCAATGAACTCGTACGAAGTAAGGTGACCGTCGGATGACGACCGAAACAGTGACCGAGCCCGTTCCGCTGGCGCGCAAAGATTTTGTCTCTGACCAGGAGGTCCGCTGGTGCCCGGGCTGCGGCGACTACTCTATCCTCGCGCAAACGCAGAAGTTGATGCCGGATCTCGGCATCCCGCGCGAGAAGATCGTCTTCATCTCCGGCATCGGCTGCAGCAGCCGGCTGCCGTATTACATGAACACCTACGGTTTCCATAGCATCCACGGGCGTGCCCCCACGATCGCCACCGGGCTCAAGGCCTCGCGGCCGGACCTCCAGGTCTGGGTCATCACCGGCGACGGTGACGGCCTGAGCATCGGCGGCAATCATCTCCTGCATATTCTGCGTCGCAACGTGGATGTCGTGATCGTGCTCTTCAACAACCGCATCTATGGGCTGACGAAGGGCCAGTACTCGCCAACGTCCGAGATGGGCAAGCGCACGAAAAGCTCGCCGATGGGCACCATCGATCACCCCGTGAATCCTTTGAGCGTCGCCCTCGGCGCCGAGGCAACCTTCGTCGCTCGCTCACTCGATATCGACGTGCATCATTTGCTCACGACCCTGGACCGGGCGGCTCATCACAAAGGCACGTCATTCGTCGAGGTCTACCAGAACTGCAACGTGTTCAATGACGGCGCCTTCATGGAGTTCGCGGACAAGGACGTCCGGCCAGACCGTACGATCACCCTCGAACATGGAAAGCCACTGGTCTTCGGCAAAGACCGGAATAGAGGTGTCCGCCTCAACGGAACGACCCCCGAAGTCGTCGACCTAGGGAACGACATAGCCGAAGGCGACCTGCTGGTTCACGATGAAACGCGAGAAGACCCCGCGGTAGCTTACATCCTCTCGCGTATGCAGTACCCACAGTACCCCGTACCAATGGGCGTCTTCCGCGCGGTGCAAAGGCCGACTTACGACGACCTCATGGACCAGCAGATCCAGGATGCCATATCGCGCGAAGGCGAGGGCGACCTCGAGGCGCTCCTCAACGAAGGCGACACCTGGACGGTCGAGTAGGAACGACTCACCGTGATTTGCCCCGCCTGTCATTTCGATAACATCGACGGCGCCGACACGTGCGAAAGCTGTGGCCAGGACCTGCGCAATCTAGACCTACCCAGCGCCGAGAGCGAGTTCGAAGAGCACCTGATGCATGACCCACTCGCCGTCGTTGGCGCGAAGGAAGCCGCCGCCGTGGCGCCCGGAGATCCCGTGCACCTGGCGATCCACATCATGCAGCGGCGCGGTGTCGACTGCGTGCTGGTGGAAAAGGACAACCAGATCGTCGGCATCCTGACCGACCGCGACATCCTCCTCAAGGCAGCCGGCGACAAGCTGGACCTGAACGCCGTCCGCGTCCGAGATGTCATGACCCCTGACCCGGTAATCTGCGGCGACCACGACACGCTCGCCATGGCCCTTCACAAGATGTCTGTGGGCGGCTTCCGGCACTTGCCCCTCGTGACCAAAGACAGCGAACCGCACGTCGTCTCGATCCAGGACCTCTTCCGGCACATCAGCCACTTCATCCCCACCCGCGCATCCTGACCGCGCCTTAATCCCCCGCTGGCTGGCGGATTATCGCCCTCGGGCTGTATCCTGTGCTGCGATGACCATTGACACCGACGCCTCTCGTCGGACATCGTTCGTGCCTGGTTCCCCGGCAGCGCCGTTCGCCGTAGAGCGCGCCGAGGGCGCGTACCTGATTACGCCCGAGGGCCGGCGAATTCTTGACGCAGCCGGCGGCGCCATTGTCGTCAACATCGGCCACGGCCGGCGGGAGGTCGCGGAAGTAGCGGCACAGGCCCTGGAGCATCTGACTTATGTCGTGCCGACCTTCGCGACCGAGGCTAAGGCCGGCCTCGTTGAGCGCCTGACCGAGCGCTGGCTGCCTGAAGGCCTCACGCGTGCCAGCTTTACGAGCGGCGGCTCCGAATCGGTAGAAGCCGCCCTGCGTCTGGCGCGCCTGCATCACGTCTGCGCCGGCCGTCCTGAGCGCTGGAAGATCATCGGCAGAGAATTCTCCTACCACGGCGTGACCCTCGCGGCGCTCGCTGTCGGTGGGCACGCGTCGCGCAGGAAAGGCTACGAGCCGCTTCTCCTGGACTTCCCCAAGGCCCCGTCTCATTACTGCCTCGAGTGCTCGCTGGGCCGTACCTCGGAGGACTGCCGAGAGCAAGCGGCGGACAAGCTCGAAGAGGTCATCGTACGCGAGGGCCCGGACACCGTCGCCGCGTTCATCGCAGAGCCGGTCGTGGGGGGCGCGGCCGGGGCTGTCGTCCCTCCGGACGGCTACTGGCCGCGCGTCGCCGAGATCTGCCGAAAGTACGGCGTCCTTCTGATCGCAGATGAAGTCATGTGCGGCTTCGGCCGGACCGGCGAGAAGTTTGCCGTCAACCACTGGAATATCACGCCCGATATCATGGTTGGCGGCAAAGGACTGGCGGGCGGGTACGCGCCCATCGGCGGCGTCTACGCCACCGACGAAGTAATGGCGCCGATTGCCGAACGTGGCGAGGACCTCATGTTCTACACCTTTACCGCGCATCCCGCTTCCTGCGCCGTCGCCGACAAAGTTCTCGAAATCATGGAGCGAGAGGACCTGGTCGCGCGCGCCAGGTCCACGGGCGAGCTCCTCAGCAAACGGCTCGCCCGCCTCGCGCAGCACCCAAACGTCGCCGAGGTGCGCGGGCTCGGCCTCATGCAGGCCGTCGAGATCGTGCGTGATCGCGACACCCTCGAACGCTTCCCCGCCGGTGCTCGTATCACCCGCCGGATCGTAGCCGCGGGCCTCAGCAAGGGCGTCTTCCTCTACCCGGCCGGCTCGGGCGCCGCTCAGGACATCATCATGCTGGGCCCACCGTTCATCATTACCGAAGACGATATCGACCTGCTCGTCCACGTGCTCGAAGAGTCGATCGACGAAGCTGTATCGCGCTCGGGCGCGGCGCGAAAGTAAGTGACGGCACGGCCGGCCGGCACACCGCGTGTCCATTCGATAGCCTACTTCTCGATGGAGATCGCGCTGGATGCGTCGATCCCAACGTATTCCGGCGGGCTGGGCGTGCTTGCCGGCGACACGCTGCGCGCGATGGCAGACCTACGATTGCCAGTTGTCGCCGCAACACTCGTACACCGCAAGGGATACTTCCGGCAACACCTCGACGGCGACGGGAAACAAACGGAGTCGCCAGACGAGTGGTCGCCGGAGGACAGGCTCGAAGCGCTCGAGCCGCGGGTGCTGGTGACGATCGAAGGCCGCCCCGTCACGTTGCGCGCCTGGAAGTACGAGGTAGCGGGAATAACCGACCACCGCATCCCGGTATACCTGCTCGACAGCGATATCGAATCCAACGACGAGTACGACCGAGCGTTGACAGACTCACTTTACGGCGGCGATATCCGCTACCGGCTCTGCCAGGAGGTTGTGTTGGGAATCGGCGGCATCGCTATGCTGCGCGGCCTCGGCCACGCCGATTTTCACACCTACCACATGAACGAGGGCCACTCCAGCCTCCTCACCCTCGCGCTCCTCCAGGAGCACGCGAGCCTCCATGACAGGGGCTCCGTCATCGAGTCTGACGTCGATGACGTGCGCCAGAAGTGCGTGTTCACAACGCACACGCCGGTCGACGCCGGCCACGACCGCTTCTCGGCTGAGCTCGTCGAGAGCGTGCTGGGCAAGGAACGCACAGGTATCCTGGCTCGTCTGACGCACCCCGAGGCAGGCGTGTTCAACCTCACCAAACTGGCGATGTTCTTCTGCCGCAGCGCAAATGGCGTATCGATCCGGCACGCCCACGTCGCGCGGCGGATGTTCCCCGAGACATCCATAAGCGCCATCACCAACGGAGTCCATGTGGGGACCTGGACATCGCCACCGTTTGCGAGGCTCTACGACCGGCACGTGCCCGACTGGCGGCGCGACAATCGTTACCTCCGGCAAGCCTCAGCAATTCCGCGCGAGGAGATCCAGATGGCCCATGCGGAAACCAAAGCCACATTGCTGGCCGAAGTCGAGCGCCGGACCTCTACGAAGCTAAATGCCGGAACAATGACGATCGGCTTTGCGCGTCGCGCGACCGGCTACAAGCGCGCGGATCTGCTATATACGGATGAGGAGCGGCTGCGGCGGATCATCGAGCGCGTGGGGCCGCTTCAGCTCGTCTACGGTGGAAAAGCCCACTCGCGTGACACCACCGGCAAGGCGGCGATCGAGCGAATCTTCTCAGTAGCGCGCGAACTGAAAGACATCCTGCGTGTCGTCTACCTCGAAGAGTACGACATGAGGCTGGCTGCCGTGATGGTGGCAGGCGTCGACCTGTGGCTGAACAACCCCCTGAAGCCGCTTGAAGCGTCTGGAACGAGCGGTATGAAGGCCGCCCTCAACGGTGTGCCCAGCCTCAGCGTTCTCGACGGTTGGTGGCTCGAGGGATGGATCGAGGGCGTTACCGGCTGGGCAATCGGCGATCGATCGGAGGAGTCCGGGGACCCAGTTGCCGAACTCGACTCGCTTTACGGCAAGCTCGAAAACGCGATCCTGCCGATGTTCTACGATCGGCCACGCGCCTACGCGGACGTTATGCGGAGCGCTATCTCACACAACGGCAGCTTCTTCAATGCGCAGCGGATGGTTTCCCAATACGTGCAGAACGTGTACGAGCCCGGAAGCGCGCCCAGGGAAGAGGAGCTGGTGTCTTCGTGAAAGCAGTGGCGTTCGGCGGACCAAGAAAGATGGAGGTGCGGGAGTTCCCCGGGCCGCACGCCGGCACCTGCCAGGTGCTGGTCGAGGTGGCGTACTGCGGGGTCTGCGGCTCCGACCTCCACGAATACGCATCCCAGGCGCCCTCGATGCGTGGCGCCGGCATATTCCAGCCGGTCATGGGTCACGAGTTCACCGGCACGATCTTGGCGCTCGGCAAGGGCGCGAATGGCTTTTCAGTTGGCGATCCTGTCGTCGTCCATCCCGGCGGCCCGTGCGGCGCGTGCTACTACTGCAAGGCGGGAGCGACCAACCTGTGCGCAGAACAGGCCGGCACCGGATACCGTGAGCAAGGCGCTTACGCCGAGCGAGTGGTTGTACACGTGAAACAGGCACTGCATCTACCGGACGACTCCTGGCTCGAGCGCGCGGCGCTCACGGAACCGCTGGGCGTCGCCATTCACTCTCTGAGCCGGGGCGACATGAATGCCGGCGAGACGGTGTTCATCGCCGGTGGAGGCCCAATCGGACTCTTGACCATCCTTGCCGCCAAGCACAAAGGCGCGGGCCGGATCATCGTCTCGGAACCGGCCGAGTCCCGACGCCAGCTCGCGCTGAAGATCGGCGCGACCGAAGCCGTCGATCCAGCCAAGGTGGCCTCAGTGCAGGTGCGCGAGCTGACCGGCGGTCTCGGCTGCGACCTGGCAATCGAGTGCGTTGGCATCGCAGCGACCATGGACGACTGCCTGGCGTCCACTCGACGCGGCGGCCGCATCGTCGTCGCAGGGGCGTTCGAGCAGCCGTACTCAGTTAACCTGCTGAATCTGCTCCTCCAAGAGCACTCGATCGCCGGCACCTTCGGTTACGCGTCCGAGTTCCAAGAGGCACGCGACCTGATCGTCGCGGGCGCCGTCGACGTCTCGCCTCTGATCTCGCGCGTCGTCTCCCTTCACGACCTGCCGTCGGTGTTCGAACAGCTCACGGGGGACCGCAACCGCGACCATAAGGTGCTTGTCGCCCCAAACGGCTAGAGCGGCCCGCCTTCACCCTGGAACGCTTCCCCGTTCCGCTAGTCCTGAGGCTCTCGTAGTACGAGCGGGGCAACCACCGCTGCGGCCAGCACAGGTGCTACAATCACCCCGCAAACAGCAAGGAGGCACCCATGGTTTCCGCACCCGTTTACGGCGACATCAAGCCCGAAGACGACTACACCCACCCGCTCGGCCCCGAGCAGAACTTCAACGAGAGCATGTATTTCAACTTCTTCGACAACGCCCGGGGGTTCGGCGGCTTCCTGCGCATCGGCAACCGCGCGAACGAGAAGTATGCCGAAGTAACGCTCACGCTCTACCAGCCCGACGGCACCGTGCTGTTCAACTGGAAGCGCCCGGAGATCGAGACCAATGACGCCTTCGACGCCGGTGGCATGAAGTTCGAGACCGTCGAGCCGCTGGTCAAGCTGCGGACTACCTACGAGGGCCACGCCGTCTCCCTGAAAGACGCGAAGCAAATGGCCGACCCCGGCCAGGCCTTCCGCCAGAACCCGCACCAGAAGGTCGCCATCGACATGCTGCACGAAGCCGTCGCGCCCGTCTACGGCCAGACCAATAACGAGCGCGCCGATGCCGACCCCGAGCGAGGCTTCGGCCGCGCGCACTACGAGCAGCACATGCACGTGACCGGCACTGTCACCATCGACGGCGAGACAACCCAGATCGACGCTTATGGCCTGCGCGACCACTCCTGGGGCCCGCGCTACTGGCAGAACATCTACTCCTACCGCTGGCTCACCTGCTCTTTCGGTCCGGAGCTGAATGTCATGGTCTCCGAGATCCGACGGACGCCAGAGGAGCGCACGCAGGGCGGCGTCATCATCCGCGACGGCAAGCTCGAGCGCATCAAGACCATCGACCTCGACTCGGCGTTCGAAGACGAGCGCATTCACCACCAGCGCATGACCGCGAATCTCGGGCTCGAGAGCGGCGAGCAGGTCACCCTCGAGGGGCTGGTGAAGGGCTACATCCCGCTCCGCAACCGCCGCGCCGGCATGGTCACCCACATCGGCGAAGGCATGACGGAGTACCTCTGCCTCGGCCGCACCGCCCTGGGCATTTCCGAGTACCTGGACCAAGTCTGACGAATCCGGCCACGCTTGCGAGCGTTCGTTTCCGTTCGTGCTTAGGCGCTCGAAGCATGAGCCGAGCGAACGCGCCCCCGATTCAGCGGGGTTCGACCCGGGCGGAACTGTGAGCGGTGATCGCCGAGCGCAATGCGAAGTTGTGCGAGCGAATTCGGGGCGGAGACGCGGACACCGGGTCGTTCGCGGAGCGAGTCAACGAAATCGCCTTGATTGCCTGCGCGGAGGCCCCTGGCCAGCCGCCCGCGCGATGTATAATGAGTGCTGAGGCCCGACTGCTAGGTCGGGCCTCGTGCTTGCCCGGCTTCCAGCCGGATCGCTAAGATAGTCGGTGCTGCCGAGGTGGTGGAATAGGTAGACACGCCGTCTTGAGGGGGCGGTGCCCGTAAGGGCGTAGGGGTTCAAATCCCCTCCTCGGCACCAAGCGTGAGGCGACGTAGCCAAGTGGTTAAGGCAGGGGTCTGCAAAACCCTGATCGGGGGTTCGAATCCCCCCGTCGCCTCCATTACCCTCCCATTCGCAAGCTGCTGCGTCTCCCGTCACGCCCGTTTGGCCCCGCTCCGGGCATGGGCCGTCAGTGCCTACGCCGCGTTCCGAAGAGCTGAGCGGCCAAGGCCAAAATGCCCAGCAGTAGTAGATAGAGGAGACGACTCTGCCCTGCCGGACGTCTGGAAGCTGCCCATCCCGGCCTGCGACCGGCGAACCCGGCCACCGGGCTTCGCGTGCCGGCCGGCGACGTTGTCAGCACCATAAGCGCCCCACCCCCGATCGCGAAGAAGCCCACCGCCAGCATCAACACCAGGTAAGTGCCGGAGGTAGGCGCCGGAGGGCCCCCACCTAGCGGCACGACATCGGCGGGGGCCGAGGTTGGCGCAGTCGCCGGCGCGCGCGTGGGCGTACTCGTTGGTGCTGTCGGAGGCGTGCTTGTCGGAGCCGCAGTTGGCGCAGCACTCGCAGCTGGACTCGTTCCTTGACAGTTGACTTCGTCGACCACCGCGCCGGTATTGTCGACGATACGGACGAAGTCGCTGGCGTCGCCGTCGCGGAATATAAAATCCTGAGACCAGACGAATGTCCCGCTCGCCGCGGGGCCGCTCTCGACGAACACCGTAACGCTCGGCGCAAGAACGCCAACGGCCGTTAGGTCATAAGTCTCCGTCGCCACTGGGTCGCTCTTGAGGGACCAGCCGGTCAGGTCCTGGTCGCTAACACCCTGATTTGTCATAGCCACCAGTTCCGGGTCACGGCTGCACTGTAATTCGGTTACGCGAACCTGAGCAGCCTGGGCAGAGACCAGTGAGGAGTGCAGCCTAAACCCACCCGCGAAGCCGACGAGAAAAAGCGTCGCGAAAAGGCCAGTCCACCGGATTATAGCGAGGAGAGGACGAGAAACATCGTTCATCGGAACCAGCCTTCCGTTCCTGGCAGCCACTGTTGAGATTAGGCAAATTATAGTTTCGAACATCAGGGATGACTATCCCGAATTTGTTGATAACAGACATCCGGGTGCATCAATTGCGGAAGCCGGGCGTGTGACGCGAGCCAGTGGGCTCTCTTGGGGATGGCGAAGAAGCCGGGGGGAAGAATTGCGTGGACGACTGCTACAATTTACGAGGTGCGAGCCGGGGTGGCGGAATGGTAGACGCCGCGGACTTAAAATCCGCTGTCCGCAAGGACGTGTGGGTTCGAATCCCGCCCCCGGCACCACTCCCTTGGCACGAACGGTGGCTCTTTGGATCAGTAATTGTGCTGGCAGTGTCGCGCTGCTATGATGGCCTGCGTTAGCTCGGACGAAGGAGATACCCGGAATGGCTGACGTCCGGACCCAGAGCGTTGAATTTCCAGTAAACGGCGAGACAGGTCGCGGCTATCTCGCCGTGCCCGATAGTAGCGGGCCGTTTCCGGGCGTCGTTGTGGTTCAGGAATGGTGGGGCGTGGACGAGCACATCAAGGATGTGGCCTGCAGATTCGCAACCGAGGGCTTTGCCGCCCTCGCACCGGATCTTTACCATGGCCAGGTAACCAAGGAGCCGGGCGAAGCGCAAAAGCTGATGATGTCTCTTAACATGGGGCAGGCCACCAAAGAGCTCGTCGAGGCGACGGACCACTTGTCATCCCGACCAGAGGTAGCCGGGCGCGGAATCGGCGCCATCGGCTTCTGCATGGGCGGCGGCCTCGCCCTGAACCTAGCCTGTGCGAGCACCCTAATTCACGCCGCAGCCCCTTTTTACGGCGTCAATCCCACCCCAATCGACCGCGTGCACAACCTAAGAGGGCCATTACTCGCAATTTACGCCGAAAACGACGCCTTCGCCGGCGAATCAGTGCGTCGCGACCTCGAACAAGCGCTCAAAGCCGGCAACATTGACCATGAGATAGTTGTCTACCCAGGCGCTCAGCACGCTTTCTTCAACGACACTCGATCCGAGGTCTATGACCGCGACGCAGCTGCAGATGCCTGGCAGCGCGTACTTTCCCATTTCCGACAGCACTTGTGATTGCGTTGGTAATCCTTCTCCCGAGGGCAATCACAAGGGATTTTCTTTTGGCTGTGACAATGGCCGAGTTGCCATGACGACTACCGCCATCAGGTATGACACCGTCATCGGCCTGGAAGTACACGCTCAACTTCTGACGCAGAGCAAAATGTTCTGTGCCTGCCCATCACCCTCGCTTCGTTCGCCACCCAATTCCACCGTTTGCCCAGTGTGCTTTGGTATGCCCGGCGTACTGCCGGTGATCAACGAACGTGCGGTGGAGTTGACGATCATGACAGGCCTTGCCCTCAATTGCCGCATTCCAGAGGATGCGAAGTTTGACCGCAAAAACTACCACTATCCGGACCTGATGAAGGGCTACCAGATTTCCCAGTACGACCTCCCGCTCTGCAAGGACGGTTGGCTCGAGATAGATGTGGCGGGCAAGACGCAACGGATAGGAATCACACGCGTCCATCTTGAAGAGGACACCGCCCGGTCGCAGCACATGATCAATCAGGCAGGCGAAAGCTATAGCCTTATCGATGTAAACCGGTCGGGCCTTCCGCTTATGGAAATAGTCTCTGAGCCAGATATGCGATCCGCGGAGGAGGCTCGCGCTTATCTCACGAAGCTGCGGCAGATCCTGCGCTACATCAGCGCCTCGCGTGCGAACATGGAAGAAGGCAACATGCGCTGCGAGCCGAACGTGAGCATCCGTCCCGTCGGGGAGTCAGCCCTCGGCGCAAAAGTGGAGTTGAAGAACATTAACAGCCTCCGTCACGCTTACGACGCAATCAAGTTCGAGGTGGACAGGCAGACACAGCTGCTCGAATCGGGCGGCCGCGTCACCCAGGAGACGCGGGGGTGGCGTGAAGATACTAGGCAGAGCGTTGCCCAGCGCAGCAAAGAATTCGCGGACGACTATCGTTACTTCCCGGAGCCAGATCTTCCGATAATGACGGTCGATCGCGCATGTGTCGATGACATCCGGTCCCGAATGCCTGAGCTTCCGGACGCTCGGCGACGCCGGTTCAAGGACCAGTACGATCTCTCAGACTATGACTCGCGGGTGCTCACCGAATCCCGCGCGCGAGCGGACTTCTTTGAGGCAACGGTGGCGTTGGGGGCCGGGGAAACATCTCCACGAGCCAAGACGGTTGCAAATTGGGTTAATGGCGAGTTCGCGAGGCTATTGAATGCCGACGCACTGGAAATCAAGGATTCCCGCGTAACACCCGAGGGGCTCTCCCAGCTACTCGATCTCATCGCTAGTGAAGCGATATCAGGCAGCACTGCCAAAGACGTGTTCAGCAAAATGTTCACTACGGGAAGGTTACCCGCCGAAATCGTAGAGGAATCGGACCTCGGCCGGCTGGAATCCGCGGATGAGATCTCCGGCGCCATTGCAAAAGCGATCCAGGAATCGCCGAAAGCCGTGGCGGATTACAAGAGTGGCAAGGAGACGGCGATCAAGTTCTTGGTCGGCCAAGTCATGAAAGAGACGAGGGGCAGAGCAAAGCCGGATATAGTTTTGCAGCACCTCAGAGAAAAATTGGGATGATTAAGCGTATTCCAATACCCTCGCGGCGCGTTTATAGATTAGGATTATGAGCCGCGTGTTCACCTTCGACTTCTTCAAGTGGTTCTATCCGGGCATGCATATCAAGCGATGGCTTGCCCTCATCGTGATCGGCGTGGCCATTATGACCTTTGGTCTCGGGTACGTCGTTCGCGAGTTGTACACTGAGGGCCTTCGGCTGCCGGGATTCATGTACTGGACGACCCTTCAATTTATCCCGCGCTACTTCCGCGGCGCGATGTTCATGTCCGGAGCGGTAGGCCTTATCTTGTTCTCGATCTGGAAGCTCAACCAGTCCATTATCTCGGTGCTCGCACCGAACCGGGACACCAAAGAAAGCCTCGTAAACACCATCTACACCCAGCGTTTCCTCAGACGCGGGCCCAAGATTGTCGCCATCGGAGGGGGGCACGGGCTCTCCACGCTCTTGCGTGGCCTCAAAGAGTACACGACGAACCTCACCGCCATCGTGACGGTGGCCGACGACGGCGGAAGCTCCGGTGTCCTGCGCCGAGAGCTGGGAGTGCTGCCGCCGGGTGATGTGCGGAACTGTATCGCCGCTCTGGCTGATGCGGAGCCGCTCGTCACGAAGCTATTTCAATACCGCTTTGAGGACGGCGCTGGGCTTGCGGGCCACTCCTTCGGCAACCTCTTCATTGTGGCAATGTCAGGTGTCACCGGGAATATGGAGGATGCCATTCGCCAGACTAGTCGAGTGCTGGCAGTTCGCGGCCAGATCATTCCTTCCACCATGGAAGATGTCACCCTTTGCGCCCACACTGATGATGAGCGCACCATACACGGCGAGTCCAGCATTGGTCCCGCCGTAAGTAACGGCAGTAAGGCGCGCATTAGTGAAGTCTACCTGGCGCCGGAGAATCCTCCCGCACATCCGGAAGCTGTTCGCGCGATTCTGGAAGCGGACCTTATCGTTCTCGGTCCCGGCAGCCTCTACACTAGCGTTCTTCCGAACCTTCTGGTCCAGGGAATTCGTCGCAGCCTAATCGCCGCGCCGGCGCCGAAGGTCTACGTCTGCAATGTCGCGACACAACCCGGCGAGACGGACAGCTTTGGCGTGGCGGATCACGTCGCCGCAATTGAGGACCATGTCGGGAAGGGCGTCATCAACTATGTGCTCGCTAACGACAACGTTACAGATGTCATTCCGCAAGCCGAGAAGGCGACCCCTGTTCGAGTGATAACGCCGATTAACAACGGACTGCGGCTAGTCACCTCGGATGTCGTAGCCGAAGAGAACCGTTACCATCACGATTCCATAAAACTGGCAGAGGCGATCATGCGTATCTACGACGATCGCGATCAAACCCCCCAGGCAGTCTCGGTTCCAGAACAAGACCTGGTTACCGCGCTGGACGGACGATAATCGTGCTTTCTGACTACCTATCGGTGGCCGCGATACTGGTGTCGATAGCCCTGGTGGCCGTCATCCTCCTCCAGGTCAAAGGAGAAGGCGTGGGGGGTCTCCAGAGCGGGTCCTTTGTACGGACCAGGCGTGGACTCGAGAAAACTCTCTTCCAACTTACTATCGGTCTTAGCGTACTCTGGCTCGTGATAGCGGCTCTCGCCGTCATCGAACGCCGCTAAGGCGCTCAACTAACACTCGATGAAATCACATGGCCGAGTCGTGCCGCCGTCCGCCCGCCGTGGCCGATCATCAACCGCCGGCTGGCCACTTCTGCTCGTGCTCGCCGGAGGTTTTGTGGCGGTCGCCGCCGCATGGTTCGCGCTGTCAAACTCCTTGGGAGGCAACAAGGACCCGCAGGACTATCGCTACGTCGAAGCCGTTGTCGGGGCGCCGTCGCGCGTAAATCCTCTGTTCGTACACCTGAATGACGCGGATCGCGACCTTGCGAGTCTCGTGTTTTCCGGGCTCACCCGCCTCGCGGCTGACGGCTCCGTCCTGCCCGATCTCGCGGAGACTTGGGAGACGAGTCCCGATGGCCGCACAGTTACCTTTCACCTGCGCGGCGACGCCCGCTGGCACGACGGAACTCGGTTCACGTCGGCAGACGTCATGTTCACTTACTCACTGCTCGGTAGTCCAAATGTCGAAAGCGACCCCGATCAGGCGACCCTCTGGCACAATATCACCTGCTCCGCAGCCGACGAGGCAACGGTCGCCTGTCGACTGCCGGAACCATTCGCACCATTCCCCGCATACGCTTCTGCCGGGATTCTGCCGCAACACGTGCTGGCTGGCACGGAGGCGAGCGCTTTAGCGACCAGCATCTTCAATCAGAATCCTATCGGTACCGGCCCATTCAAGCTCGCCAGTCTCGATGGTTCTCGCGCTATTTTGCGCGCTAACGACAACTACTACCTGGGCGGGCCGCCCCTAAGCGAGATCGAGATGCGGTTCTACCCAGACGCCTCAACGGCTGTGGCCAGCGTGGTGCGCGGCGAAGCCAGGGGCATCTTCCTCGATGCAAGCGCAAGCGCTGATGACCTGGACGCCGTGGCGTCAGTGAGTGGCCTGAAGCGTTACGAAGCTATTCGCACTGCCTACACCGTTCTTTACCTGAACAACAGCCAGCCACCCCTCAACGACGCTTCTGTCAGAATCGCCATCGCGGAAACAATCGATATAGACGGCATAATTGATTCACTACTCGGAGGGCGAGCGGTTCGAGCTAATTCGCCCATTGTGGCAGGAACTTGGGCCAACAATCCGGAACTCGAATTAAACGGGCGCGATCTTACAGAGGCCCGCAACCGTCTCGACGAAGCGGGTTGGGCGCTTCCAGATAATGCCGCAGTGAGAATGCGCAATGGTGTGGAGTTACGCCTCACTCTGTTGACCGACCGAGACCCAATTCGCGGACGTATTTCCAATGAGATTGCCAAGGAGCTGGCTGATGTTGGCATCGCGGTTACTTTGGCGCCCGAGGAGTCAACCAATCTCATAAGAGATTTTCTGATTCCGCGCCAGTATCAGGCGGCACTCTTCGGATGGGATCCAGGCTTGGATCCAGACCCCTACCCGGCCTGGCACAGCTCACAGGCCAGTGATAGCGGGCGCAACCTTGCAGCATACGCCGATGAAAAGGCCGATAAGCTTCTGGAGGAAGCTCGCGTCACATCGAACCTAGACCAAAGGCAGCAGTTGTACTACGCGTTTCAGGCGGTCTTCCGAGACGACGTTCCGAGCGTGTTGCTCTATCACCCGCGCGATACCTACTTCGTTACCGATGAAATTAAGGGGCTCCAATCGGGCACGCTCTTTAGCCCCAGCTCTCGCTTCCGTAATGTGAATGAGTGGAGCTTCGAACAGGGCCGCGACATACGGAATCGCTGAGTGGATCGCCCTTGAAGCCGATTATCACGCTGACCACCGATTTCGGCAGCTCGGATCACTACGTGGCTGCTGTCAAGGGAGTCATTCTCGGAATCAATCCGGATGCTACCATCGTCGACCTTTCTCACGGTGTTGAGCCGCAGGGGATTGAACAGGCTGCGTTCATCCTGTCCTGCGCTCTCCCATTCTTCCCGCAGGGCTCAATTCACGTCGCTGTTGTAGACCCCGAGGTCGGTACAGAGCGTCGGGCGCTGGCACTCTACACAGACGAGGGCGTATTTATCGGTCCCGATAACGGGGTACTTTCGCCCGCATTCAGCGACGACGAGCGCGAAGGCGCCTACAACAAGACTGCCGTGATTCGTCTGACATCTGGCAAGCAGGCACGCCTACTGGCCAACGCGCGCTTTCAACTTTCTCCCCCAAGTGCTACCTTCCACGCGCGGGATATTTTCGCACCGGCGGCGGCATACATCTCCGTTGGCGCCAAGCCATCCGATCTTGGTCCCTGCGTGCAGGAGATTACGGCGCTTCCGCCATTCCGAGCCGTCCCGGTTGATGACGACAGCCTCGCTGGTACGATTATCCATATCGATCGATTCGGTAACGCGATCACGACGATTCGCGGCGAGCAATTGTCAGTACCTGAAGTTCGTATCGACATTGCCGGCCGGAGGATCCAAGGCTTGTGCCGGTCCTACGCAGATCGAGGTGGGCTGGTGGCGCTAATTGGTAGCTCGGGCTTCCTCGAAGTTGCTGTCAACGGTGGTAGCGCTGCTGATAGCCTAGACCTACAGATCGGGGATATCGTTTTCGCCCGGGTTGTTTAGGGGACGACAACGACAGGAACCTGCACGACCCCCCTCGGACGCCCCTCGGGCGTCGTCTCTAAGTACACCCATAGGCAATAAGGCGTCGGCTCCTTGACACCATCAATCACGATGTCGGCTGCAAACGGACGCGTATTATCCGTACGCTCCAAGTCTGGCGGCGGCAGCCTGTAAGTGTTTGGCTGCGGCGGTAGGTTCAATACCTGCACTATCGATTGCTTCGCATCCACGATGCCGAGGGCCACGCCCCGGTTATTCTGGCCGATATTGGAGCCCCAACCACGCACGTGGAAGGGAATCTTCAACTGCTGCTGAGGTTGCGGCTCCTGTACTTGTAGCGCCTTAGGCGAGGCCGGGTCTGGGTTGCTTGCGCAAACCTCAAGAGGGCTTGGAGTCGGGGGCGGGG
>WNFY01001369.1_pt1 | contig 24302 bp, 27 predicted proteins | sample 5400091 | NCBI WGS metagenome assembly WNFY01 (sample SAMN13153364, study PRJNA577476) | soil metagenome | isolation source: 60 cm soil or saprolite under grassland replicate 1 | place: USA:California | collected 2016-06-15 | reverse complement strand
CCCGTCGGCGAGCACCGCCAAGGGGCCCGAAACCTTCGTGTGGCCAATCATCTCCCTCTCCTTCCGCCAGACACTGCGTCCGGTCGAAAGAAGAGCGTTGACCACCCCGCGCAACTATGCCGACCACCCGGCCGGCTGCAAGCCCCAGAAGCCCGCCCCTACCAGGCTTTCCGCCATAACCCCACGCCGCCGTCGGCATAGTTCCGTGCTCGGCATAGATCGCACTATCCCGACATCGGGATAGTGCGACGAGGCGCACCTGCTCGATCCGGCCCAGTTCGAGGAACTGCGGCTCCTGACCAACTCTGAGATGGACTCCGCGTCCCCGTTCGCCGGGATCCTGGTCGGCCAGCCCACCTTGAACCGGCAGCTGCGGCTCGGCACCTTCGCCGCCCTGGACCAGAGGATCGCCACCCGGTTCACCATCAAGCCGATGGACCTGGCCGAGTCCGCCGCCTACCTGCGCCATCACCTGAAACTGGCCGGCCGCGAGGAGCCGCTGTTCGCCGACGACGCGATCGCCCGCCTTCACCGCGTCGCCAACGGCCTGCCCCGGGCACTGAACAACGCCGCCGCAGCAGCCTTGATGGCCGCCGCCGCGGCCGGCAAGGACCTGGTCGACGATGCCTGCGCCAGGAAAGCCGTCGCCGAGCTCACCCGCGACTAGCCACCCGCGCGGCCACGCAGCCGTTCACCCGGCCGTGGCCGCCCGGCTACGCCAGCTCGCCCGCCAGGCCGAGCACCGCCGCGCGATCGCCGACTTTCAGGAGCGCCGCGCCGCCGACCAGCAAGCCCGCACCCAAGCCCTGCTGCTCGAAACCATCGCCGCCCTCGCCGCCCTCCTCGGCCAGCCCGGACCCCACCCCCGCCGGCCATCCTGACCTGCGCATCCGGCCCAACGCCGCTCATCGTCATCAAGACCTGCCGGAACGTGAACGCGGAATCCTGCCGAATGGTGATCAAACAACATGACCGCTAACACGAGGTAGAAACTCCGCACCGTCGTCAGGTGATCTACCACTGACAGGCGGGGCACCCGTGCCTGCGTGCGCGTCCCGTCGGGTGCCACGGTCTCCACCGTGCGGTACTGCATCCGCTGTTTCCACGCCACCGCCACATCCGGTGCCAGGTCGAGCGAGCTGATGCCGGGGTGGTGGGTTTCGAGGTCTTTCCAGAACAGCAGGCCCAGTTGGTAAGCCAGGTCGCCCAGGGTCACGTAGTCGATGCCCGGGCGGCGTTCGTTCAGGTAGTCGACCAGCAGGTCCCGGACGGGGCCGCAGGCCAGGTCATAGCGATCGATCAGCTGCGCGGCGGTCTGCTGGCCGCGGACGCGCGGGTCGAGCATTCTCACCCTCGCGGGGGCGCCGGCCGGAAGGAAGCCCGCCGCGTGCAGCAGCTGGTAGAAGAAGGTTCCTCCCTTGTCCCTGTCTCCCCTGCCACGGGCCCGGGCTTCCAGCAGTTCCAGGCAGTCCCCGACGGTGATATCGCCGACCTGGCCGCCCTTGACGGCCATCATGACAGCGACCTGCAGCATGGCCCGGCGGGCGGAGGTGACGCTGGCAGATGCCGGCCCGGCGGCCTTCTGCAGCGCGGCGAACCCCTCAGGATCCCGGATGCGGGCCATGTCGGTGGCCAGGTGCGCGGGCGTCGCCGAGGCCAGCAGCCAGCCCAGGTCCGGCCGGATCACATCGCAGCCGATCAGCAGTCCCAGGGCGCCGCCGAGGCTGCGCCATACGTTCTGGTTGCCGGCCGCGATCCGGCCGGCGTCCTTCAGCCACCGGTCAGCAGTATCGCGCCAGTCCTGATCCGCAGCGGCCCGGCAGCCGGCATGCCATCGCTCCTGCCAGGCAGAGCCAGGCTGCGCCTCCAGCCAGTCCAGCATCCTGACCACCCCCAGGCGCCGGAAATAACGAGACTGGTCATTTTCCCCGGCCGCACAGGGACAGGCCATCGCCTCTCGCACCACGGTCTCACGGCCGGCCAGGGTGGCCGGCCATCTGGCAGCGGGAACCCGGGGCGGGAATTCCTGCCACAAGGCGGCAGCCTCGGAGGTCAGGCGGCGTGCCCGCGCCGTCTCGCCACCCGCCCCTGCCGCCGGGATGACGGTGATGCCGGCTGTTGTCATCGCGGATCGCCGAACAAAGCGTCCAGGGTTTCAGGCCGGTAGCGCAACTGGTCAGGGGACGGCGCCGGCGGTGCCTGCTTCGCCCCGGCGCGGCGCTGATAATGTGCCAGCACGTCATGGATGGCGTCCTGCGGCGTCGTGTTGAGATACAGCTCCGTCGTGGACAAATGCGCATGACCCAGGATCCACTGGACATCAGTGAGCGGCACCTGCGGATCCCGGGCCAGCCGGTAAGACGCCGAGTGCCGCAGGTCATGAAGCGTCCAGTTGGCCCCCAGGACCTGGTTAGCCCGGCTGAACATTGCCCTGGCCGCCGGATAAGCCAGCTGCCGGAACGGGCGGCGCAGCGTCCACCACACCGGATCTGCGGGGCCGGCCGGCGCCAGGCCGTGCATCTGCTGCTGGTAAAGACGCAGCCACACGAATGCGTCAGGCGAGGCAGGCAGCTGCTGGACCGCCCGCGATCCCTTGCGGATCACTGTGATCAGCTGCTGGCCCGGGTCCATGCCCCCGGACAGCACGCCCAGCAGCTCGGATGCGCGTGCCCCGGTAGAGATCCAGAACGCCAGCAGCGCCCGGTCCCGGTGCGAGCCCAGTGCGGCGAACAGCTCATCGAACTTGCCGTCCGGAATCTGCCGCGGGATCCGCTGGGCCACCCGCGGCCGGAACAACCCGGCCCGCTGCCCGCCGAACCGGTCCATCGGATTGTGATGGGCATGCGCCCGGCCGGCCCTGGCCACCGGGAAGGGGTTCACCAGCGGCCCTGTCCCGCCCTGCAGGTGAAAGTCGTAAAACGTCCGCGCCACCGTCTCGGCGTGGGCGACTGTCGCCGCGGCATACTGCGGGCCGGGCGGTGACTTCCCCGTCACCCGGTTCGGCACCGGAACCCCGGGGCGAACCCCGGCCGCGTCATCACTCTCGCGCCAGTGGCGGCGCTCAGGCTTGCCGGCAACCTGCACCCACCGGACAAAATCGCGTGCCTCGACGCGCGTCGCCTGATCCCACGGCACGTCAACGGCCCACAGGAACCGGAACCACCGCAGCAGCGCCATCGAATATGACCGCTGCGTCGCCGCAGCCCGCCCGCACGCCTGCAAATCGGCAAGGAACACCGCCACCGGCAAGACCGGCTCGCCCGCGGAATCCACCAGCCGGTACGGCTCGAACGGATCCCCCGTCGCTTGCACCGCACCCGCCAGCGGCACGGCCAGGCCCGTCAGGCCCAGCGGCCCATCATCCTCGATCATGACCCCGGGACGCTAGAGCCGCTGCAAGCACCCCGTCCGGCGAACCAGGCGGCCCACTCCGCTAGTTCGGTTAACAGGGCGCAGCGTGTCCGGCTCGGCGTCCTTGAGGTCGTCGCAGTCGTACAGGCCGAGCAGGCGGCACCAGGCGGCCAGGTCGGTGGCGATGTTGGCGGCCAGTACCCAGCCGCAGTTCACTACCCAGGTTTTCGATAGAAGGTTGCGCAGGCCCATGGATTTGCCGGCGCGCACCCCGTCCTCGACGACGGCGTGCTGGCGGTGCAGCACGTCGATGAACTGGGCGTGGTGGCTGCCGGGCACGCCGGGGACCCCGCCGGCGGCCGGGATGCTGGTGACGATGATGGAGTACCGCCATCCGGTGGCGCGCTCGAAGGCGGTCAGGTTTCTGGCCTGCCGCCGCGACGGCTTGGTGCGGCGCACGATCCACCGCAGCCCGGCGGGCCAGCCGGCGGCACGGCTGAGCAGGTGGGTGATCTCGGCGATGTGCTTGTCTTGCTGCACGACGCCGTCTTGGTCCACGGCCGGCTGCCATGCGGAGGTGGGCAGCAGCCTGATTGCCTGCTCATCCGCCTCGGTGATCATCCAGCCGCTGGTGAACAGCACGGTGCGGCGCCGGGACGACAGCGACAGCAGGTGGGTGATCAGCTCGTGGCTGGCACCGGCTCCATCGACGCGGACCAGCAGCCGGCACCGCATGCGCAAGGGGATCTGCCGGATCGCGGCCGCCAGCACCGTGAGGTGGTCGGCGAAGGTGTTCGATCCAGCGTTGCCCGGCCGCAGCAGCATCGCCAGCGACTCGCCGGTATTGGCCAGCCAGGCCCCCAGGGGATGAAAGCCGTAACCCTTCTTGAATGTGGGCGCGGCGCCTTCCTTGTCGCTGCGCGCGGTGATCAGCGTGCCGTCCAGGTCGATGACCAGCCAGCCGGCCAGCACCTTCCCGGCGATGGCCAGCCATGGGAACCCGGCGGGGGTCGCGCCGATCAGCGACCAGACGTGCCCGCGGATCCTGGCCCGCACCCGGGCGATCTTGTCCAGGGTGCGGGCATCGGCCAGCTCCAGCGTCCGCCGCACCGTCGTGTCGCTCGGCTCGCGGCCCAGCACCGGGGCGTGGTGGGCCAGCACGGTGATGTCGTTCATGCTGGTGGCGCCGAGCGTGATCGCCACCGCCATGCTCACCAGCGCGACACCCCGGTCCACCAGCGGGAACTTCCCGGCCCGCGTCAGCGCCGATCCCAGGGCGGCGGTCAGCCCGGCCTGGTCGGCCAGCTTCCGCAGCAGCACCGCACCGGCGTGCCCGACCAGGCCCTGGCCCTCGCCGGTCACCTTCAGCCCGTGATCCCACCGCGTATCATCCATGACGAAGAGCGCTCCTGCCTGGGAAATGACATGGTGTGGTTACCGGGCAATTTCCCCAAACCGGGGCGCTCTTCGCCGCTGGGCCGATCCCGTCGGCCGTGGCCGCGCCGCGCGATAGCTCTGGCCGGTCAATCCCCAAGCTCGCTAGTGCCGCGACCGGCAACGTTCGCCTTGTCTCGACGGAGTCCGAATCGGTAATCGAGCCGTCGGCATGTGTGCGACTGGATCTCGCCCACGACAGGCCAAGACCGGGATCACGGTAGATCCCGAGATCAACAGCCAGCCGGCTACGACCTCGAAGGCCCGCGATCAGCCATGGGTATCCAGCCCTTTGCGATCGAGCGCTGCCCGGATCTGGCTGAGCCACTCTGTGCCCAGCTGGCGCCCGTTTGGGAGTTGGTCGCCTCGATCCCAGCGCCACGTTGCGATCATCGCAAGCACGAGGATCCGGCACTCGCGCAGCAAGTCTTGATTGACACCCGGATAGTGCTCGCTGACCTCTTCGGGCGCATGGGCGAGGTCGAATTCGACAGGCCCACGGCAACACGTCTCGAGGTCTATGAACAGCAGCCCGTTCTTCGTGGTGAGCACGTTGCCCGGGTGCGGCTCGCCGTGCAGTAGCTGCTCAGCGGCGCCACGGTCGCCGATCACTCGTCTGAGGCTTCGCAACGTGTCGCCGAGCAGCTCCCGGTCCGCGTCGGCGAGCGCCGGAGTGCGATCGCGGCTCGCCACGAGTTGCTGAGCCTGCTCGATTCGATCAGTGAAGTGCGGCGCAGGGACATCGAGCTTGCGCATGCCGGCATGCAGCCGCTCGAGCGCACTGGCGCAGTCGGCTGGTGAGACCTCTCGAGCTGTCGCAGCTTCGTAGTACGTCCACAGCGTGACCACGAAGCCATCACGCTCGTAGACGCGTGGCTCCACTCGAGGCTCAAGAGCAGCCACCGGGCTCTCGGACTCGGCCAGCCGCTGAGCAAGCTCGACTTCGAACTGTGCGACCTGATGTGCTACAGGTGCCACCCGGGCAAGCACGTCACAAGGCAGCAGACGCAGAGTGAGCTTATTCGAATCATGAAGAACGATCGCGTCGTCGGCTGTCAGGTCAAGTGATGAGGCGGTCGACATGGCCGCAGCCACCGCACGCGGGACCTCTGACGCCTGCATCGTCGCCTGGCCCCTCTCCCTTGAGCGCTGCCGTACTCCCCAAGCGGTGCAACCCGGGCACCATACCGAGTTGTCGATAGAGAACCGCGGTGGCGCGACGGGCGGGTCGCGGCTGAATCGGCGATCTGCCCCCCTTCGGCTGCTCAGCCGACAACCGTCAAACAACGCAAACGATTCCGGTCGCGGCACTAGCCATGCCCCGCACCCATCGAGTGCGCGCTCCAACCCGGCGCCAGCCAGCTATCAACCAGAAAACCGCAGCTCAAAGCCACGAAGAAACGATCACGTTCCAGTCAGCGAATCACTGCTGAATCGCGGAGGCTAGCTCGGGGCGGGCAGTATGTCCTGGATCGGTACCGGGCGTGCGCGTCCGTCCGGCCGCGCTTGGCTGAAGATGGCTGACCGGAGCTGCTGCGCCTGGAGCGGGGGAGCGTGATTGCTGTTGCTGGCACGCGGCGACCTGCGGGCCGTCAAGGTCCCGGCTTGCGGGATCATCGATACCAGACAAAGTGCCGCGTTCCGCGGACGCGGCGCACCTGCACTTCGCCTGGCCAGCAACGGTGAGGAATATTGCCATGAACAGCGCTCCTGACACGATGCAGGCCATGCGCGCCTTCAGCGCCGACCCGGCCAGCCTGCGGTATGACAGCGTGCCGGCCCCCCAGCCGGGCTCCGGTGAGGTGCTGGTGCAGGTTCGGGCCACCGCCGTCACCGCGGGGGAGCTGACCTGGCCGGAGGCCTGGCCGGTCATCCCGTGCCACGATCTGTCCGGTGTGGTGGCCGGCGCCGGGCCTGGGGGGAGCGGGTGGCGGGACGGCGATGAGGTGTTCGGGCTGATTGGGTTCGACCGGCCGGGTGCCGCCGCCGAGTACACGACCGTCCCGGCTGCGGATCTAGCGGCGAAACCGGCAGCGACTGGCCATATTGCCGCGGCAGCCATCCCGCTCGGCGGGCTCACCGCGTGGCAGGCCCTGCACAGCCATGCGCGGCTGCGGCCCGGTCAGCATGTCCTGGTGCACGGCGGTGCGGGGGGCGTTGGCGCCTACGCCGTCCAGCTCGCCGCGGCGCACGGCGCGCAGGTATCTGCGACGGCGTCCGCCCGCGACGCCGGGTATGTTGCCAGCCTCGGTGCCGAGCAGGTCATTGACTACGCGGACCGGTTCGAAGATCAGCTCAGCGGTGTTGACGTCGTGATCGATCCGGTCGGCGGCGACACCCTGGCCCGGTCCTGGCAGGTGCTGCGCCCCGGCGGGATCCTGGTAGCCATCGCGGACGAGCCTGAGGGGCACGGCGGACGAGACGATGTCCGCAGCTGTTACTTCGTTGTCGAGCCGGACGGCGCACAGCTCCGCGAGCTGGCCAGCCTGGTAGACCGCGGGCAGCTAACCGCTGCCGTCAGCCAGGTATTTCTGCTCAGCGCACTGCCGGACGCATTCGCCGCTCAGCGGGCGCGCCCGGCCCCCGGTAAGGTGATCATCGAAGTCGCGGATGTTCGCGAGTGAGGACGGCAGCCAGCACCTCGTGCCTCTTCTGCGCGCCATCCACACGGTCCGGCGGGTCCGAACGCCGACTCGGCGCGCTGGGCCGGCGTGTCAATCAGAGCCGTGAGCGTGCGCAGATTGTCCGTTCTGCCCGCGCGGATCGACCAGGTCCTTAGACAGCCGCACGGTGGCCCGGGCCTCCAGCACGTGCTCCGGCGGGATCCAGCACTCGGGCAGGTCCCCGGCCAGCAGGTGCACCCGCAGATGCCGGGCGTCGGCCTTGTCGGTTTGGCGTGCCGCTTCCTGCGCGCAGCGCCGCGGTATCCGCCGGCTCGGCCAGATGCGGCGTGATCCCCGCCGCAGCCAGCTCCTCGGTCACATACCTCCAGCCAGTGCAGCCCTCCAGGGCGAAATGCACATCCTGTTGACCCGCCAAACGGGCCAGCCAGGCCCGCAGGCGCTCCCGGTCGGCCGGGACCACCCGGCCCCGCTTCAGCTCCCCGCTCACCATGGCCAGGTACTCAAACGTCAGCTGGCGGCGGTGCACGTCAAACGCGCCTACGATGCTCATCAGGGACCTCCCCGAGCTCCGAACCAGATTGGGACAAGGGACCTTGTTCCCTAAGCCCGTTACGTCGTAGCTGCTGCTACGACTGACGCTGGGGGTCCCCTCACATGGCATCTATGGTTGGGCTAATGGGCGCCCCACGATCGCGAACACCCAACGAGACCGGTGCGCGGGATATTGCCGGGGCCCTGTACCCGAACTTGGACGCCGTTGCATGGATCCCCTCCGACGACGCTGACGTGTTCCGCCTGAGCTTCACCTCAGACCGGGAGCCGCGGATTCTGAAGATGGCTACCCATGGCATCCGGGCCGTCTGGAGGGAGATCGGCGCCTTCCCGGCGATGCGGCGCCTGGGGATCGCCGAGGTGCTGGCCTTCGAGCACACGTCGGATGACCTGCCGGATCTGGGCATCGAGTTCCACGTCACGCGTGAGCTGGCACATCCACAGCAGGCAAGCCGTGCGATGGCGGGCCTGTGGATCAACGACCGGGCCCGGGCGCTCGAAGTGGCCCACTGGCTTGGCGACTGCACGCGCAGAATCGAGTCCCTCGACTGGCGCCAGGTGCCGCGAGCCAACAGCCCCCAACGGTCCGCCGCGATCGGCGTGGACTGGCGGCAGCCGCAGTACGGGCAGCTCCTGGCCCGATCGGATTGCCCGGCCTGGGCACGCACATTCATCGAGCAGGTGAGCGGGAGGTTGAGCCGCCCGGACGCGTTCGACAGCTTCGGGGGCTGGGGAGGCGAGCTGCTCCGGGCTCGGGACGGGCGGTTCGTCCTGATCGACTGGCCAGGCCTCGGCGCGGCGCCGCGCGGGTCGCTGGCAGCGCTGGCGCTGGAGATCCTGCTTCGGTTCGGGGCCGCGGACCCGGCGCCCCTGGTGGGGCGGTTCCTGGCCGGCTGGCTCCCGGCGGGCCTTGACCAGAGCCGGCTGTGCTGCCAGCCGCGCGTGGCGAAGAGCCGGACCGCGCCAGGAAGGTCACGAGGCACGCCTGGCCAGATGTAGAAGCGGCCCCCGCTGCCTGCTGTCACGCCGGCGGAACCCCCGCGACGCAGGCAGTCGACAGCAGCGGCCAGCAAGGCGGTGCCGATGCCGCGCCGCTGATACGCGGGTGCGACCAGGATCAGCGGAATGCTCCCGGCCATATCCACGGCCACGAATCCCACGAGGCCACGGTCCGCCTCGGCTACCAGGCCCTCGCCGAGCCGCGCGATGCCCGCGCGCAGGAGCGGCCATGCTGGCGGCATCGCGGCCGCCCAAAGCCCTTCCAGAGCCAACCGGTCAGCCGCTGGCGCGAACGCTCGGATCTGCCAGCGCATAGCAGCCATTCTCGCCGCGGGCTCGCCGACGAGCCGCAGGCACGGTGCTCCGGGCGGATGACTGCGCTGTTCTTCACATCTCGGTCGATCCCTTGTGCTGCTCCGGTCACTCGTCCATCCAGACGTCGTCCTCCACGCCGAGACAGTCCCGCACATCAGACACCAGGGTGCCTAGATCACGCTGAGGTTGACCGAGCCGGTCTTGAACGCCGCCGAGCCCGGCACGCTCGACAAGCCGCTTTTCGTTCAGCACCCATTCACCAGCGGCCGCCAGCCGGCCTTGGGCCGCGGCCAGCACTGCCTGGCAGAGGTTCGCCAGGCAGGCGACCCGGTCCTGGCGCCCGGCGTGGACTTCGGCGAAGTGCAGCGCCCCCGCGGCGAGCCGGAACCAGGCGGCAGGCGCGGTCTGGCGCAGCTTCGGCGGGAACCCCGGGCGGGGCAGGTCCCCGGCCAGCACCCTCCCCAGAGCCAGCTCCCCAGCCAAGACGTAGGTGGCGATCCCAGCGACGTAGCCGACTTCGCGGTGAATCTCGAACTGCCCGGCATCGGCGGCTGCGGTCCAGTGCAAGACCTCGTCGAGGTTCCTGTAGATGAGGTCGACCTTGGTGCCGCCGATCGTCAGCCACGCCCCGCCGTTCACGATGTCGCCCCACTCGCCCGGAGCGAAGACCCGGCCCGGCCAGCCGACCGCGACGATGTCAGCCGGGTCGAGCCTGTCCCGGTAATAGAGCCCGAAATCCCAGTCCGAGTCCTCGCCAGCCGTGCCCGCGGCCCGTGACCCACCGAGGGTGACCGCCACCACCCCGGGGATCGCAGCCAGCTGCCCAGCCAGGTGCTCCACGGCATAAGTATCGTTCCGCGTTCGGGGGCGGCGCCCGCGCGGGGCATGGCGAACCAAGCAAACGCCGGCTGACGCGGCGGGGCATCGGGGGTTCCTGCCGGGATCGGCGCGTACCGTGCCGGGTGTGGATGACGCGGGCGGCGGCCGGCGCGGCCACCGGGCGGTCGAGTCGGCCGAACTGTGGGAGGTGCTGGCCGCCGGGTGGGCGATATCCCCGCAGCACGGGCGTGACCTCGGCGGAAGCTTGAACCTGAACCTGCTGGTCAGCCGCGGCGATGACCGGCTGGTGGTGCGGGTGCACCGGCCGTCGGTCAGCCAGGCGCGCTTGCAGGACATCCAGGCCGTTTGGGACCGGCTTGATGCCGCCGGCGTGCCATGCTCGGCGCTGGTGGCGGCCCGCGACGGCGCCCGCTGGGCGCGGGCCGGGGACCGGCTGGTCGAGGTGGAGCGGTTCATCCCGCACGACGCGGCGATGAACACCCCGCACCGGCTGGCCCGCGGGCTGCCGCTGCTGGGCCGCATCCACGCCCGGCTCGCCGACATGGAAGTCTCCCCGGCGGGGCGGGCCGCCGAGTTCGCCAACCACATCGAACCCGGCCGCGTGCTGTCAGGCACCCGGGCCGGGACGGCCCGGATCCCAAGCTGGCACCCTGCCCCCGCCGAGCGGCGGATGGCCACCCAGGCGGAGCGGCTGGCCGAACAGGTCACCGCCGGCGAAGCAAGCCGCGCCGCCAGGCTGCCGCGGCAGCTAGTGCACGGCGACTTCTGGGACGACAACGTCTTCTTCCGCGGCCAGGACCCGGCATTCGTCGCCGACTTCGGTTTCATGGCCGAACGGGCCCGCATCGACGACCTCGCCCTAACCCTGTATTACGCCGACACGCACATCGGCCTGGCCACCAGCCAGGACCGAATCGCGGCGCTGCGACCCCTGGTGCACGCCTACGCCAGCGGACTCGACACACCACTCACCGACGCCGAACGGCAGGCACTGCCCTGGGCCATCGTCCGCCAGCCACTGTGGGGCATCGGCGGCTGGGTCACACTCCTCGACGACGAACACACCGCCCGGGCGCATGCCCGTGCCACCTTCCCCGCCATCGGACGCGCCCTGCAGCTGATCACCGATATCCAGGCCTGGCAGACCGGGCTGTCCTGACCCCAGCCCGTCCCGACGGCGCGCCGAACACCCAGTTAAGGCTCAGTACATGCGGCCGTCTCCACAACCAGTCTGCCGACCATATCGGCGGGTAGGCGCGGATTATCTCTGAGCTTCTTCATCAGCAAGCGTGATAGTCGGAGTGACATGCTCCAACTGCGCCTGTGACTCCAGGCGGTCATACCGGACGGGTAGAGAACCGGCAATTCTGATGGCGGCCCCGTAACCGGGCGGCTAGCAGTGTCGGCCCCGGCCCGTGGGTGCCTATTGGCCTGGCCGGTCGATCGAAGCCACGAGTTCACACGGGAATCAAGCGGACCCCGGCGATGCCGGATGAGGCCATCAGCCTGGAATATCTGGCGGACAACGTGTGGCTCACCGGGTCCGTGTGCCTGTGGAACCAGCGAGAACGGCATCCGGCCGCTACTAGTCATATCCCGATAACCCTCACCGCGGGTATCCGTCCTCGTAGCGACTGCCGGCGGGGTACCTGCGGGTCGTAACGACCTCCTCATCGGGCGGTACCGGCCGCCGGTCAGCCGTGCGGCGGCTGCGGGCCCACGGTGCCCACACACAACCAGCCACAACAGCACGCCTAGGACACCCACTGCCATCAGGATGTCACCGATCGTATGAACTGCGATGCCATGCGTGGACACCGTCGAGATCCCGAACCTGAGGATGGCTCCCACCGCGATCAGGAAAAGGCCAGCGCCGGTCGTCATGGCTCACCTCCCATGAGTGCGTTCTGTCCGGCTCGCTTCACTGCCCGAGAGCACAGCCCCAAACGAAACCAGCCTGCCCCCCGGCCGTCTCTCGTCCAGGGCTTCGACGGGTGCGCGTTAGCCGAGGGCTGCGTGGAGCCGCTGGGTTGCAGAACGCCTCGATGCAGTCGGCGACGGCGAACCGGGCGTGGGCCCAGTGCGGGAAGGACTGCCGGTCATGCACCTTCTTCGGGGCGTGCGGTTGGTGGATGTGGTGGACGGGACCGGATTGTCCTTTCTGTGCTGCTCCTGTTGCGAGTGATCGTGTAGATCTGAGAGAGCGAGGCTGACTCCCTGATGGAACGACTCGACCCGCGCGGGCGCGGATTCCCGCGCTGCGCCGTGGACTGACCGGAGACTCGATATGGAACCTGCCGCGCCGATGTCCGCTTCACCGGGACCTGCGCTCGAGCGCGAGCCCGCGGCATTGCGGGCGCGTCGGCTGGCTGCCGCGCGCCGGCGGGCCACCGGTCTCCTCGTGGGGGTGACGGTGCTGTTCCTGGCCGTGACCGCGGCCGGCGTCCACGGGACGCTCCTTGGCTTCGTGCAGGTCGGCGCCGAGGCCTCCATGGTCGGAGGCGTTGCCGACTGGTTCGCGGTGACGGCCCTCTTCCGCCGTCCTCTTGGCCTGCCGATACCGCACACCGCGTTGCTCGTCGAGCGCAAGGACCAGTTCGCCGTTACTCTCGGCCAGTTCGTGCAGGAGAACTTCCTCAACGCCGACGTTCTCGCCGAGCGGATCCGCTCCGCCCGCCTCGTTCCCCGCCTGGCCGGCGGGCTGGCTGACCGGGCCAACGCCGCCCGGTTCGCCGGTCACGCCGCGGATCTGGTGGTCACGGTGGCCGACGCTGTCCGCGACGAGGATGTCCAGCGCGTGCTCACCGCCGAGCTGACCCGGGCGATAGACGCCGTCGAGGTGGCGCCGCTGGCCGGGCGGGCGCTACGGGTCATTATTGCCGGAGGCCACCACGCCGATCTGTTCGACGCCATCGTGTCCGCCGCCGACCGCTACCTCGCCGACCATAACCTGGAGCTTCGCGGGCTGTTCGAGGCCGAGTCGCCCGGCTGGGTGCCGGACGCGGTATACCGGCGGGTCTTCGACCGCCTGTTCACCCGCCTGCGCCACCGGCTGGTGGCCATGGCCGCCGATCCCGACGACGAGGCCCGGCATCAGTTCGAGGAGTGGATCGCCGGGCTCCCCCACCGCCTCGAGACATCTCCGGAGCTGCGCGAGCGCGGCGAGCGCCTCAAGCGCGAAGTTCTGGGTAGCGCCGGGCTCCGGGACTGGTCCTCGTCGCTGTGGCAGAAGGCCAAGGAGGCCCTGCGCTACCAGGCGGCCGACCCGGAATCTGAGCTGCGCTGTCGGCTGGCCGATGCGCTGGTGGCGGCCGGGCGGCGCCTCGGGTCAGACCGCCGCCTCCAGGAGGGCCTCGAGCGCATGGTCGAGTCGGGAGCCAGGGCACTCGCCGATCAGTTCCACGACGAGCTCGCCGGCCTGGTCACCGGGACTATCGAACGGTGGGACGCCGCCGAGACGTCGAGCCAGCTGGAACTGCTCCTCGGGCGCGATCTGCAGTTCATCCGCATCAACGGCACGGTGGTGGGGGCGGGCGTGGGGCTGGCCTTGCACGCGATTGCCCTGGCTCTGGCCTGATAGTGGCGGCACCCAAGCGCACTTCCTGGCCGTCTGATCGACCGGCTGCCCCGGGCGGGCCTACGGCGAGGACCAGATAGCCCAGCGGCGCATCGAAGATGCGCCATGCGAGCCGGGCGACTATGACGCCGACCGGCTTGAGCGCGTATCGGGTGCAACCAGCCGCCGTCAGCCGTGCACAGCCGTAGCTGGCCGAAGAGCAACACACGGTGCCACACCGCGTTTGCTCAGGTAAGGCCAACAGCCGCAGCCCAGCCCGATCACTCAAGGTAACGAAAGGCCGATTACTCAGCAACCCGTACTCGTGCAGATCGCCGATTTTGCGCTACCTGGCGGCGCTGAGTCCTTCACAAGTCAGTGGCGCAGAACGACCAGTTCGGTTCACTCACTCCTGGCGTGGCGGGTACCTGGCGCCGCCAGTTCGCTTTAGGGTTCCACCGTGGCTTCCGCCGGGACGCTTGGCCGCTTCGGCGTGCCGGTCTGCGACGCGTCGGCGAGCGTCGCCTCAGGCGAGGCCGACCTGCCTGAGGAACGTGCCGCTGTCGTAGAGGAGGTACTCCTCGACGATCTTGCCGTCCCGCCAGCGCGCGGCCGTTGAGAAGACGACGTCGAACGATTTGCCGGTCGGCTGGATGACCGTCCCGTCGGGCATCTCGAGTGGCGCGGTGAACGTCCCCGTGAATCGTGTGACGAAGCAGGTGAAATCGCCCTCGCCGAACAGGATGTGGTAGGGGTGGTGAACTCGGTTGTCGGGAAGGCTGTGCAGAACCGGATCGACTCGGCGCGGTGGTCCGGGCCTCCGTGCGTCGGGCTGTCCTGCCGGTCTGGCCAGTAGATGACGCTGTCGCCGGGGTCGTGGAAGAAGCCGAAGGTGTCCCAGTCGCGCGCGTTCCACGCTTCGTCAAGCGCGTACATCCGCTCGGTGTTGGTTATGGGCATCTCTCTCATGACCATGCGCTTGGCGTTGGGCATGGGCATGCTCATTTCAGACATCGGTTCTCCCTTCGTTAGGTGGCAGATCGTCAGGCCTGCTGCTGGTACGGCATGTCCGCGGCGGTGAGGCCTTCCAGGGCCATGCCGAAGGGGACGTCGCTGGTGATGCGGCGGCGGAGGTTGAGGTTGAGGGTTTGCTTCTGCAGGGTGCGGTAGAGGGCGGGTTTGGCGGCCAGGCCACGGGCGATCTCGACGCCGCGGCGGAGGGCCTGGTCGTGCGGGACGACCTCGCTGACGACGCCCCAGTTCAGCGCGGTCTGTGCGTCGATGGTTTCGCCGGTCCACAGCAGCCACTTGGCGCGGGCGGTGCCGGCGACCTCTTCCCAGACGACTTGGACGCCATCGCCGCCGGTGATCCCGAACGCGGGGTGCGGGAAGTCACCATAGGTGGCGCCCTCGGAGGCGATGTGGATATCGGCCAGCAGCAGGTATTCGGCGTGGACGGTGGCCGGGCCGTTGGCGACGCCGACGACGGGCATCGGCAGGTCGAGCAGGCGCTGCAGGACCTTGGCGCCCTCGGTGCGGGTCTTCTCCCAGGCGGCGGGCTTGAAGATCTCGCCGAGGCTGGGGCCATCGATCTGGTCCATGAACGAGTCGCCGGTGCCGGTGAGGACCATGGCCTTGTTGCCGGGGTCGGCGGCGATGTCCTCCAGCGCCGCGGGGAACTTGCCGTGTGCCTGGCCGGTGAACACGACCGGCCCGCCGTCGGTGTGGAACCGCAGCACGAGCACACCGTCCTCGCCGCGGGAGAACGCCAAGTTCTCGTACTTGCCGAAGTACTCAGGAGTGGTCATCATGCGATCCCTTCGAACAGGCGCGGCTCAGCTCATGGCGCCCGCCTCGGCCACCTGCGGAGCGGTTCGCAGGGACATCTCCCACTCGTGCAGATCGCCAGCATCGGCCGCGCGCTGCAGCGGGTCCATCGCGCCGGTCGTCTTGTCCGCGCTGAACACCGGACTGCGCCAACCGCATGAGCAGGCCGCCTGGACGCCGCCCTCGCCCACCTCGCGGATTGTGGTGTGGTGGTCCACAGCGATCGGTGTCCTACAGGTGAACGACCGCGCAGGTCAGCGTCCGCGTCACGCCGTCGAGGACCTGGACCCGGGAGGCTACCAGCTTGCCCAGCTCGTCGATGTCCCGCGCATCTGCCTGGGCAATGATGTCGTAGGGTCCGGCCACGCTCGCCGTCTCCGAGACGCCCGGCAAGTCTCGGAGCGCGGCAGCGACGATGGCCGCCTTGCCGACTTCGGTCTGGATCAGAACGTACGCGGCGATCACGTGACACCCACCCAACCTTCTCGGACCATTCAACCGCCATTGCGGTCATGGGTCATCCCGGGGTCGCAGGCCGAGGCCGCCGACATGGCGTGGACGCGCGTGTGGCCGCTGCCGCGCCAGTTCTCGCCGGGCGCGACGCCGAACTGTCCGGCGAGGGGCCCGGTGCCCGGTGCCGTCGGCGCGGCTGCCCGGGAGCCTGCTCGCCTGCAAGGCCAGCCGGATCCCATCGTGGCCTCGGGGAGGGCGGCATCCACACCTGGGCCCGCAGGCAGGCTCACCTCGCCCGGTTCGGGGAGCCGCGCATGGGGCTGCGATCGATGCTGTTCCGGGCGGCGCTGCACGCCGAGGTGCGGGCGGTCTCGGCCGTGGTGGGAGAGGAGCCGGGCTCGCGCCCGGCCCGGGTGCTCGCGCCAGCCGCTCTCGCTCCTCGGCCGAGCGGGAGTTGTTCCGGCCGCCGAGCACGCTTGGACGGCTGTACAGTCTACACCCCCCGCGTCGCGTGACAGGCTGGCCAAGGGAATTGTGGGAGATGCGGTCCCCCACCGCTGTGGCGGGGCGCCGCATCCGGGACGAGGAAGGTCAAGATGGCGCAGGGCACGGTGAAGTGGTTCAACGGCGAGAAGGGCTACGGCTTCATCGCGGTGGAGGGTGGCCCGGACGTGTTCGCGCACTTCAGCGCGATCACGGGTGGCGGCTACCGCAGCCTCGAGGAAGGGCAGAGGGTCGAATTCGACATCACGCAGGGCCAGAAGGGACCCCAGGCGGAGAACGTCAGGGTCATCGGCTGACGCACCGGCAGCGACCGCCTCCCCGGACGCCGGGGCAGTCCCGGGGTCCCGGGCACGTCCCGCAGCAGGCGCAGGCCGACGCGGACCTGGCCAGGCCACGCGCTCGCAGAACGGAACCGTCTGGAGACCCGGTCGGCGGACGGGCGGAGAAACAGAGTTATCCGCAGTCAGCGGTAACCACGCGGGGACCGAGGGGCGGGTGGCCGGGCCGATCAGCGCCAGCCCGGGCTCAGGGTGGTGCCGCCTGCGCGGGTGGGTGGGTGGGTGGGTGGGTGACTCGGCGGCCACGACCAGCCCGCCACCGCGCGGCGGAAACGCGCCGGGCGGCGAGCCGCGCAGCGGTCGCCCCGCCGCGGTTGGCGACGTCGACGGCGGCGACGTGCTGACCAGCGCCCGCGCCGCCGCTGGCCCAGGCCACTGCCTGCATCTCGTCCGCTTTGACCTCGGCGCCGAGGTCGCCAGCCTGCTCGCCAGCTGGCTGGTCATACCCCCGCATCGCCCGGGGGCCCGGCCGCCGCGGCCCCCCCCGCGGGCTCGCGAGCCCGCTGGTGCCGCAGCGGCCGGACGTCAGGGTTACTGCTGCGCGGGCGGTTGCCCACGCAGTGCCACCGGTGCCGGCGCCGGGCAGTCCGAGTGGCTACCAATACAGAGCCCGGCATCCGGCGGCAGATACAGGGCCGGTCGGTTTTCCCGGACTGGGCCATGCGGGGACCAGGCCCTTGGGTCAGCTGGCCGGCAGATGACCACCGTCGCGGCGAGACGGCCGCGGAAGCCCTGGCATTGCTGTGTGAGCTCGCTGCGCCGGCCGCGCCACCGGCCGATGGGGCCCTCGCCGTCCCGCACCAGCACCAGCGGGACAGCGCCGAGCGCGGTGATCAGCTGCCAGCAGCCTGCGAACAGGTCCTCCGCCCAGCGGGTCGGACCAGCATCGCCGACGCCTGGCGGGCATACCCGGTCACCATCGTCAGCACCGGCAACTGCATGCCCTTGCGGAACTGCCCGAACTCCGCCTGCAGCTCGATGGGCGGGAACCAGAAGTCGCACCGCGCGACCTGGCCTGCCGCAGAGCTCGTGCGGCTGGCCGGATCCGGCGGCAGGCACGCCGGCCGCAGCCCGGCGACCCGCCCACTGAGCGTCCGGATCGAATACGGCCACCCGATCCGCTCGGCAATCACCGTCGACGGCATCCCGGATACTCCTGCAACGGCTCCCGGACCCGCGGCTCGAACGCATCCGCCACCGACCCAGCCGCAGCCCGCCGGTACTTCGGCGGGCCATCGCTGGGCAGCGCTGTTGACCGTCGCCCTCACCGTGTTCCGCCAGACCCCCAGCACCCGTGCGATCTCCGGGATCGGCCTGCCCTCCGCCCACCGGAGCCGCCGGATCTCCGCCCAGTCCCCACGCCCGGCACCCGCCTCCTCCCCGGCTCGGCTCAAGCCAGGGCCTCGGGAAGCTGGTCAATTTTTCGGTTGCCGCGCTGTGGTCAGCATTCAGTTGCCGCCGACACAAACGGATGCCAGAAACCAGGCCATTGATCTCGAGTATGCACCAGCGCCGGCGCGACAGAATGGCCGGTTATGCGCGGCCACTACCGCAGAGGGTCCGCGCTCAAGAGCCGCCCAGATCGGCGGCTATATGCTCGCGCAGCTGCTGTTCCAGCCTGATCCGTCGACGCCTGGCAGGCCGAGCCGGGTTGCATACTTATTCATTATCGCCTGGCCACGGGATGCGCGCTCATGCCGCATATGGTTCACGGCCTTTGGGTCACGTTGCCGGTGACGCGGATCGCGGGTCGCGGCGGAGCGGGTGATCGGCGGGAACCTCGACCAGCACGATCGGGACGCCGTCCGGGTCCTCGATCCACATCTCGATCAACCCCACGGCTCGGTCGCGGGCCCTCGCAGAACACGAACGCCGGCCGCGGCCAGCCGCTCATGCTCAGCGTGCACGTCCCGCACCTGGAGCCAGATCATCACCGAGTCTCCCGGCGAGCCGGCCGGGCGCCGGACACCTCCAGCAATCCCGGGCCGAGAAAGAACACCGCCCCGGGATCAGCCGGAGCGCCGAACTCCCGGTAGATCGCCAAACCCAGCACATCGCGGTAGAAACGGCGGGTTCGGCCGGGGTCGGCGGGGCGCAACAGAATCCGGCTGCTCAATACCTCCACGCAACCATCCTGGCAGCCTGCCGTGCCCGGTGACGTGGACTCCGCGGCTGCCAAAGAGCCTCCGGACACGCCGGATCGATTCAGGGCGATGTTGCTCCTTTGCCATGGGCATTGGTTTCGGCAACGCTTAGCATCGCACTCTGCCGCCTTTGTGAGTGCGTCGATTGGTACGGCTGACGACCGCCGCCGTCGCGGCTACCGCGGCATGACACTTTGACCTGTACGGTGCAGGTAGCCCATCGCAATCGAGGAGGTCGGGATGGCAACAAGGATAGCCGTCGCCCTAGAAGACGATCTTGATGGAGGCACGGCAGACGAGACGTTGCGGTTCGGGCTAGACGGCTCGGAGTACGAGATCGATCTCAGCAAGAAGAACGCCAAGACGTTCCGCAACCAGCTCGCGCCCTTCGTCGAACATGCCCGTAAGGCAGGAAGAGCGCAGCGCCGCCGGTCAGTGCGTACCTCATCACACCGTGAGCGCAGCGGCGACATCCGGGCGTGGGCTAAAGACAAAGGCATCACGGTCAGCGCCCGCGGACGCATCCCGGCGAGCGTTGCTGAGCAGTACGAAGCCGCTAATAGATGACTCCGGGCAAGCCTGGATCACGGCCGGTCCGAACTAAATCCTCGCCGCCTTCATGGCCTCTGCGCTGACGGGCCGGTGAACAACGGCGGTCGGTCTCCCCGCTACCGGACCTGCCGAATTGAGTGAGTCGCCTGCGCGCATATTCATGCACCAATCGGCATGCTCACTCGTAGTCCAGCGGGCCAGGACGTAGTTCTGCACGGATCGCGGCACAGCGTTCTCGTGCATCCAGGGCACGCCTAACGCCGATTCCGTGCGAGTGGTGAGTCGGCTGGTCAGCCGGGTCGTCACCGACAGATCCGCCAGTTATGCGTGGCAACCAGCGGAACGGGCCTGCGCTGGAAACCGTCCATTTTGGCGGTAGGGGCACTCAACCCGCCTTGGGCAACCGCCATGGAGCCCGACGCCGGTCGCCCGGCTCCGGCTTGGCTGACCCGGCAGCCGACCCCGTGGTCCCGGGTTGGCTGTCAGGCACGGTGGCTGGCTTGCGGTGATGCAGCCGCAGCGCGGTGCCGGCGAGCGCTGCGGCCGCGATGGCCGCGGCTGACGCGATGAGCCAGCCAGGGGTTCGTGAGCCTGCTTGGTGCACTGCCGCTGGATGTGCGGTTGGGGGGAGGTGGGCCTGCTGCGCTGCCTGTGTGCCCGGTCGCGCTGGAACGCCGAGCTGGGCGAGCCGCGCCAGCTCGAGCAGATCGAGCAGGCGCTTCGTGCCGACGACCCGCGGTTTGCCAGCGCCGTCCACGCGGCCGACCCGCGGGTGCGCTACAAGCGCCGGGGCACCGAGGCGGCGCTCGGGTTCCTGATCGGCGTCGGGCTGCTGCTCGCCGGGGTCGTGATCAATGTCATCCTGATCGCAGTGGCGGGCTTTGTGGTCATGCTTGCCTGCAGCATGTGGGCGGTGACCAGCTCCCGGCGCATGACCGGCACCACCGGGCGCGTCCCCGCCAAGGCCCGGCGCTCTGGCAAGAAACGGCGCGCCGCCAAGGCCCGGCGCTGTGGCAAGCAAGCGGGATCTGGGCTGATGGGGCGGCTGGAGGAGCGCTGGCGGCATCGCCAGCAGGGCGGCCGCTAACCCCAGGCTGCCCGCTGCCGTCCTCTCGCCGCGGGCACCGGGCGGTCATTATCGCCTGCTGACCGCCCGGCAGCGCGGATAGCGGCGGGACGTGCCTGCCCCCATTCCCCCAGCTACTCAGCCCTTGCTGCCATGACTTCAGAACCCTTGCAGGACGTCTGCGCAGCGTCATGGCCGGTATGTGGCGGCGCCTATGGCAGGGACATCTCCCACTCGTGCAGATCGCCAGCCTCGGTCGCGTGCTGCAGTGGGTCCATCGTGCCGGTCGTCTTGTCCGCGCCGAACACCGGACTGCGCCAACCGCATGAGCAGACTGCCTGGACGCCGCCCTCGCCCAGCTGGTGGATGGTGATGTCGTGGTCCACAGCGACCCGTGTCCTACAGGTGAACGACCGGGCAGGTCAGCGTCCGCGTCACGCCGTCGAGGGCCCGGATCCGGGAGGCTGCCAGCTTGTCCAGCTCGTTGATGCCGGGCGCCTGCGCTCGTGCGATGACGTCGTAGGGTCCGGCCACGCTCGCCGTCTCCAAGACGCCGGGCACGTCCCGGAGCGCCGCAGCCACGGTAGCCGCCTTGCCAGGTTCGGCCTCGATCAAAATGTATGCGGCGATCATGTGACAACCACCCGGCCTTATCCGTCTATTCAACCGCTATTGCGGAGATACGTCGTCTCGGGTCCGCTAGCCAAGGCCGCTGGCCTGGCGTGGCGGCGCCTGTGGCCGCTGCTGCGCCTGTTCTTGCCGGGCGCGGTGCCGAATGCCCGGCAAGGGGCTCGATGCCCGGCGCCGTCACCCGCGGCTGGCCGGGAGCCCTGTCCGGCCTGCGGAGCGAGCCGGTTCCCCTCGCGGGCCCGGGCAGGGCGGCATCCGCACCCGGCCGCCGCGGCACCTGCGCTTACCTCGCCGGGCCCGGGGCGCCGCGGATGTGCTGCGGATCGATGTGCTTCGGGGGGCGCTGCACGCCGCGGTCTTGCGGCTGGGCCGTGGTGGGAGCAGAGCTGGGCTGGCGCCCGGCCCGGTGTCCGCTGCGGCCGTTCTCGCCCCCCGGCTGAACGGGGTGTTCCGGCCGGGCAGGCGTGGCCAGCGGCGCGGTTCTACATCCGCGGGTTGCGTGACAGGCTGGCCAAAGCAATCGCGGCAGGCGCGGTCTCCGCCGCCATGGCGGGGTGCTGTGTCCGGGACAAAGAAGGTCAAGATGGCGCAGGGCACGGTGAAGTGGTTCAACGGTGACAAGGGTTACGGCTTCATCGCGGTGGACGGTGGCCCGGACGTGTTCGTGCACTTCAGCGCGATCACCGGTGGTGGCTACCGCAACCTGGAGGAAGGGCAGAAGGTCGGTTCGACATCACCCAGGGCCAGAAGGGGCCCCAGGCGGAGAACGTCAAGGTCATCGGCTGACGCACCAGCAGCGACCGTCTGCCCGGAAGCTGGGCAGTGCCTGGGCTTGCGGGGGCACGTCGGCTGAAGCCCGGCACCGTCGCGGGTGACGGACCGGGTAGCTGGAGGAGGCGTTCGAAGCCGCCCGGTTGGCGGCGTTCGCGCGGCAAGAGCAGACCCGCGTGGACCTGGCCGGGCTCCGCGCTCGCAGAAAACGAGCCGACTCAAGACCCGGCCGGTGGACGCAGGGAGAAACACAGTTACCCGCAGTCACCGGCAACGGCACGAGGGACCGGCCGGTCACCGCGAGGGCGGGGCAGCCGGGGTCGGCCGGTGCCAGCCCCGTCCCGGAGCCGTGCCGCCTGCGCGGGTGGGTGGGGTGACTCGGGGGCCACAGCCCGCCACCGCGCGGCGGAACGCGCCGGTCACGGCGAGCCGCGCAGTGGTCACCTGGGCGTGGTGGCAGAAGTAGGTGAGCCCGCCGGTCACCTCGCCAGCCGGGTCGAAGGCCAGCACGTGCCTGGCGCGCCGTGGTCGGCGAGGTCCGCGTGCGCATTAAAAGGTCTGCCCGCCCCGGCTGCCCGCATGATCTATACCAGACCTGCGGGGCGTAACGTCAGGAGCGGAAGAACCCACGGGCGGTCACGGAGAAAAGGAGGAGTCATGGCGATCCTCGACAAAGCCAAGGCGGCCGCCGCCGGGCCGCCCGCAGGCGGTCCGGCAGGCGCGAGACATCATGCACCCGGGAGCGGAATGCATCGGCGAAGGCGACAGCGTCGCGGCCGCCGCGCAGAAGATGCGCGATCTGGGTGTCGGCTCGCTGCCGATCTGCGGCGTCGACGACCGGCTGCACGGCATCCTCACCGACCGCGACATCGTGCTGCGGTGCATCGCCGAGGGCCGCGACCCGGCCCAGGTCCGGGCCGGTGACCTGGCCCAGGAAACCTTGTTCTGGGCCGAGGCTAGCGCCAGCGTGGGCGAGGTACTGCATCAGATGGAGGAGCACCGGGTCAAGCACCTGCCGGTGATCGACAACCACCGCCTGGTCGGCATCATCACCGAAGCCGACCTGGCCCGCCATCTCGACGAGCACCGGCTCGCCGAGTTCGTCGAGAAGGTCTACACGACGGCCTGAACCCGGTCGGCCTCATCCGCGGCCACCGCGAGTGTGCCTATGCACCGGGGCGCCGGTGGTAACCACCTGGCCCGTGCATCAGCATGGCCGCGCCGGCCAGCGGGCTGCCTTGCGCTAACCGGTCAGGGAGTCCGGCGGCCCGCCGATGACGGACCTCGGGGGCTTGGGTTACGGGGTCAGTCTCGGCTTCGGGATCAACGCCACCGGGGAGGCCGTCGGCCGCTCGTACCTGGCACAGACCGTTCCCACCGCGGGGTGCCCGCCGAGGCACACGTGCGTAGCCCATCCCGCGGACCCGTTTAGCTGGATCGCCGGCAGCATGACCGACCTCGGCACGCTGGGCGGCACCTTCAGCGAGGCACGCGCGGTCAACCGCAACGGGGACATCGTCGGCGGCTCCAACAGCGATGCGTTCCTGGCCCAAGCTCAGCAGGACGCTCGGCCGCGAGATTACCTATGTGGACGCACCCGACGATGCGGTGCGGGACGCGCCGCCTGGCTTCGGGCTCGACGAGTGGTTCGTGAACGCGCTGGCCGGTCTCTCGGGACTTACCGCCGATCCGGCATCGATGGCTACGCCGGCCAGGTCTGCGACACCGTGGCGCGGCTCACTGGACAGCCTGCGTGATCTCTCGACGACCTGCTCCAGGAAGTTGCTCCTGAGTTGAAAGCCGGGTCGATTCCCGTTTCCCTGATGATCCAGGGTGGATCCTCATCCACGCCGGGCACCCGCCCGCATTCACGCCGCCGCAACTGCTCGTCGAGCAGGTGCAGTAACGCCGGAGGGCGCCTCATACGTCGATGGTCATGCTGGCTGACCAGCGGTCGGTGGCATCCGGCTCGCAGCGCAGCCCGTGGAAGGAGACGGCCTTGGGAACGGCACCGGTGATCTCGACGACCTCAGCCCGGGCAAGCGCCAGGACGACGACGATGCCTCCGTCGGCCGGGCGTACCTGGACCGACACCGGGATCTCGCCCTTCACGTCCAGGATGTAAATCACCTCGTCAGCGGCGGACGCCAGCAAGTCTGCGTCACTGCCTGCGGTCATCAGCCGTTCCACGACCCGCGCTGGCTGCACATCGCTGATGTCGGCGAAGCTGGCGATAAGGCCGCGTAGCGCTTCCGCCACGCATTCGTCGCGGGACTCCGCCCACGCCTCGATACGCAGGTCAGCGGTATGCGGTACCGTCCGGTAACCCTGCGCAGCCACGGCTCT
>WNFY01009335.1_pt1 | contig 24316 bp, 17 predicted proteins | sample 5400091 | NCBI WGS metagenome assembly WNFY01 (sample SAMN13153364, study PRJNA577476) | soil metagenome | isolation source: 60 cm soil or saprolite under grassland replicate 1 | place: USA:California | collected 2016-06-15 | reverse complement strand
CAAAATTCAAAATGACGCATCACACACCAACCAGGTAAGTACAACACATATCAGGCAAATAGGCAAGAGCTACACTCATACAGTAACCATTTCTCTGAATGGGGGTCTTGTTCGCAACAACCTGAATCTTGTATTAGATGCCGAGCATTGTGAAGGTCATCTATATGGACTGTATCTGCAAAGGGGGCAGAGCCATATTGATAACCATACAGTGGTTGATAACATAAAACCAAATTGCTTTAGCAATGAGTTGTACAAAGGGATTATTGATGATAGTGCAACCGGTGTGTTCAATGGAAAAATATTTGTTCAGCCACAGGCGCAAAAAACAAATGCATACCAGTCCAATAAAAATATTTTGCTGTCGGATGATGCGAGTGTAAATACAAAACCCCAGTTGGAAATTTTTGCTGATGATGTAAAATGCTCGCATGGTTGTACGGTGGGGAGATTAAATGAAGAAGGCTTATTCTATTTGCAATCGAGAGGCATAAGCGAAAAAATTGCGAAATCATTATTGCTTCATGCCTTTGCATTTGACGTATTGGAACATATAAGACCAGAGCCTATCCGTGAGTATGTTGATAAACTAATTTCTGAACGTTTGGAATTCGATATAGCATGATAGAAACCGCTACCATACAAAAAGGTTTGGATGTAGATGCCATTCGCCAACAGTTTCCTTTACTTAACAGGGAAGTGAAAGGCAGGCCATTGGTATATTTTGATAATGCCGCTACTTCCCAAAAGCCACAATCGGTAATTGATGCGTTGATAAATTATTATACAAGTTATAATGCAAACGTTCACCGTGGTATTCATACCCTGGCAGAAGAGGCCACTATGGCTTTTGAAAGCACGAGAGATGCTGCACAACAATTTATCAATGCTGAATCAAGAGAGCAGATCATTTTCACCAGAGGAACTACTGAAGGAATTAACCTGGTAGCTTATACCTGGGGTAGACAAAACATAAAAGCCGGAGATGAAATAATTATTTCCTCATTAGAACACCACTCCAACATCGTGCCCTGGCAAATTTTGTGTGAAGAAAAAGGGGCGGGTTTAAAAATAATTCCAATTAGTGATAAGGGAGAATTGCTGATCGATGAATATAGAAATTTATTAAGCCCCAAAACTAAACTGGTTTCTGTCGCGCATGCATCTAATGCACTAGGAACAATTAATCCTGTTAAACAAATCATTGAGGAGGCTCATAAGGTGGGCGCAGTGGTTTTAATTGATGGTGCTCAATCAACGGTACATCTTGATATTGATGTGCAGGAAATGGATTGTGATTTTTTTGTTTTCTCCAGTCACAAATTATATGGGCCAACGGGGATAGGCGTGTTATATGGTAAAAAGGAATTGCTTGAAGCAATGCCACCATTCCAGGGTGGTGGTGAAATGATCAAAGAAGTGACGTTTGAAAAAACCACCTATAATGATCTGCCATATAAATATGAGGCAGGCACGCCGAATATTGCCGATGCGATCGCATTCAAAGCGGCACTGGATTTTGTAAAGCAGATCGGAAAAGAAAATATTCGAAAACATGAAGAGGAACTTTTACAGTATGGGACAAAACGATTAAAGGAAATTCCTGGGCTAAGAGTTATTGGTGAAGCCAAAGAAAAAGTTAGCGTTATCTCTTTTATTATCGAAGGCCTTCATCCGCAGGATATAGGAATATTATTAGATAATCGAGGCATTGCAGTAAGAACAGGTCATCATTGCACACAGCCATTGATGAATTGTTTTGGAATAACTGGCACAGTCAGAGCTTCGTTTGCCATGTATAATACAAAAGAAGAGATTGATCAACTGGTGAGTGGTTTGCAGAAAGCGATCAAGATGTTATCGTAGCTAAGAATTCATCACCTCCCTGGAGGGGCGAATTAAGGAAATCTTGAATTTAAAACGACCGGTTGGGTTTGCTGAATAAAGAACAGAAAGATGAACGGCCAAAAAATTTTAAACGACTAGATGAGTGATCATAAAAAAATAGAAGAAATAGAAAAAGAGATTGTGGAAGAGTTTTCATTGTTTGATTCCTGGGATGATAAATATGAATATATCATTGATCTCGGGAAAAAATTGGCGCCATTGGAAGATAAATATAAGGTTGATGAGAACAGGGTGAGGGGTTGCCAGTCAACAGTGTACCTGGTAGCGGACTATGGGGAGGGAAGGGTTTATTACAAGGCGGAAAGCGATGCAGTAATTGTAAAAGGATTAATTAGTATGCTGATAAGAGTTTTGTCGGGACAGAGGCCTGATGATATTGTAAATGCGCAATTGAATTTTATAAGGGAGATTGGTATGATGACACACCTGGCTCAAACCCGCTCGAATGGACTGCTGGCGATGGTGAAGCAAATGAAAAATTTTGCATTGGCCTATAAACTGAAAAACTCTGTCATTAGCCAATAATTATTAAGCACTAATTATTATGGAATCAGACAACATAAAAGAAAAAGTGATTGAACGTTTGCAAGCTATTTATGATCCGGAAATACCGGTAAATATTTATGACCTGGGATTGATTTATGAAGTAAATGTATTGCCAATAAATAATATCCAGGTTGTAATGACGCTGACGGCGCCGAGTTGCCCCGCTGCTCAATCTCTACCCATCGAAGTAGATCAGAAATTGAGAGAGATTGAAGGAGTGAACGATGTTCATGTGGCAGTTACCTGGAATCCGCCGTGGGACAGAAGCATGATGAGCGAGACAGCTCAACTTGAATTAGGAATGTTATAACCTTTTAAAAATAAAATATGGCACAAATAAGTTTAAAAAATTTGATGAATAATTCAGCAGCCACTTATCCGGCTGAGGTAGCTCAACCTTTCCGGGATGAATTGACAGAAATAAATTTTTTGGAACTACTAACACCGGCTGACGTGGATGCTGCATTAAGCAAACAGGATAATAAAGTAGTTCTTGTCGTGTTGAATTCGGTTTGCGGGTGTGCTGCACGCAGTGCCCGTCCCGGAACTATTTTTTCTATGCTGAATGGTGTGGTTCCTGATGAATGGGTTACTGTATTTGCAGGAATGGAAAAAGAGGCAGTGGAACATTTTCGCACAAAATATTTGATAGGATTAACTCCTTCTTCTCCCAATATTGCATTGTTTAAAAACGGGGAACTGCTGCATATACATCAGCGCTACCAGGTAGAAGGGAAAAATGCCGGGGAAATTGCGCAGGAATTAGCAGCAGTGTATGATAAGGAATGCAACAAAAGAAATTCTCCGGAGGAGATTGAGAAAATAAAAAACTATTTAGTAAAAAGATACCAGGTAAACAGGGAATCTTTAAACGCATTCTAATTATATGAAAATAACCGCACAGGAAGAATACGGTTTGCGAATACTGCTGCGTGTCGCCGGTTGCAAAGATGCAGAGGGAATGAGCATTCCGCAATTAAGTGAAGCCGAAGGAATCAGCCCTCATTACGTAGCTAAGCTGACCCGCATTCTGCGGCTGGAAGGGTTTATCAACAGCACTCCCGGCTATAAAGGAGGTTATGTTTTGGCAAAGCCGGCAAAAGAGATAATTATTAACGATGTGCTAAAAGGCCTTGGTGGCGCTTTGTATGATAAAAAATTCTGTGGCACTCATACAGGAATACTAAACCTCTGCGTCAACTCAGTAGATTGCTCTTCCCGCTCACTTTGGAAAATGATCCAATTTACGGTTGATCAATTGCTGGATAAAATTACTCTTCACGATTTAGTGAGTAAGGAGAAAGAATCGGGAAAAGTTTTGGAGCACATGCTTGACCGTAATATTGCAAAGGCCTAATTGTGAAAGAGTGCGGTCGAAAAAATGAATTTCAAACGTTATTGTAATCGTTACTAAATAAATAAATACCTTATTACCTTAATAAAAGAGGCACCAATAAATATTTAACCTTATTACTTTATCGCCCATTTTAGTGTCTTCTGATAATGTTTCAGAAACTCATTGTATTCATCTGTAAAACTTACTTTCCTGTGATGTCGAGGTTGATTAAGTATGTATTTGCAAACTTTATCCAACTCTGATTTTGAAACTGAGAAAGCAGAAGCCGATTCCTGCCATGCAAATGACCTATAATTAGTTTATAATAAGGTTTTGCTTCTGATGTGACTTGAGGTTACTAAGGTAATAAGGTATTTTTCTACTTCTCATAATTTAAAATTAGAACATATAGCAAAGATTAACCGGTGATTAATAAAAATAATTATTCAAAGGGTCACCGTTTTGCTGCTTGATTAAACAGATTATTTTTGACCATCTATGGAGAAAATAACATCGGCTTTGAAAATGAAAATGAAGCACCTGGCTGAACAGTTAGAAGGAGAACTGTACGATGACAAAACGATGCGAATCTTATATGCCACAGATGCATCTGCCTATCGTGAAATGCCACTGGCTGTTGCCGTTCCAAAAACGGTAAATGATATTAAAAAACTGATTTCGTTTGCGCATGCTGAAAGAACTTCATTGATACCAAGAACGGCCGGCACTTCACTTGCCGGTCAGGTTGTGGGAAATGGGATTATAATGGACGTCTCAAAACATTTTACAAAAATCCTTGAGTTTAATAAAGAAGAACAATGGGTAAGAGTGGAGCCCGGCGTCATCCGCGATGAATTGAACATGTTTTTAAAACCTCATGGGTTATTTTTTGGACCTGAAACTTCCACAGCGAACCGCGCCATGATTGGTGGAATGGTGGGTAATAACTCCTGTGGCTCAAACTCCGTAGTGTATCGAAGTACCCGTGAACATCTGCTGGAAGTCAAAGCCTTGTTAAGCGATGGTTCCGAAGCAGAATTTAAATCGTTGACTATCGATGATTTTCATAAAAAGTGCGAGGGAAATGATCTTGAAGCCAATATTTATAAAACTGTTCGCGGCCTGCTGGGTAATTATGAAAACCAGCTTGAGATAAGAAAAGAATTTCCGAAGAAGTCAGTTGAACGGCGCAATACGGGTTATGCTCTGGATATTTTGCTGGCTACTGCGCCATTTACTGCAGGTGGAGGAGATTTTAATTTTTGTAAACTAATTGCCGGTTCGGAAGGTACTCTTGCATTTACTACAGAAATTAAATTGAATCTCGTTCCTGTTCCCCCAAAAGAGATCGGGTTACTCTGTGTACATTTTAATAGCATTGATGAGGCGCTACGGGCAAACATTATTGCCTTAAAGTACAAACCGTCGGCCAGTGAATTAATAGATCACTATATACTTGAATGCACAAAAAATAATATTGAGCAGCAAAAGAATAGGTTTTTTGTACAAGGGGATCCCGGCGCCATACTTGTAATTGAATTTGCAAAGACAAACAGGGAGGAGATTGTTCAACTTGTACAGCGGTTGGAGACGGATCTTGGTGCGGCGGGCTTGGGCTATTATTTCCCCTTGTTATTTGGGGATGATTCAAAGAAAATATGGACGTTGCGCAAAGCTGGACTTGGTTTGCTGGGTAATTTACCAGGCGATGATAAAGCCGTTCCGGTGATTGAAGACACAGCTGTGGATGTGCATGACCTGCCGGCATATATCCGGGACTTTAATGAAATACTAAAGAAACACGGTTTGTATTCCGTGCATTATGCTCACGCAGGTTCCGGCGAAATCCACCTACGCCCAATTATTAATTTAAAAACCAAAGAAGGAAATCAATTATTCCGCACCATTGCAGAAGAAATTGCTGCTCTGGTAAAAAAATATAACGGCTCATTAAGTGGTGAACATGGGGATGGAAGATTGCGCGGTGAATTCATAAAACAAATGGTGGGCGAAAAGAATTATGAACTCTTCCGTAAGATTAAGCAAACATGGGATCCGGAAAACATTTTTAATCCAAACAAGATCGTTGATACGCCTTCGATGAATACAATGCTACGTTATATACCGGGGCAGCAAACACCCGCATTTAAAACTATTTTTCGTTTTTACAAACAAGATATTTTGCAACATGCAGAGCAATGCAATGGATCGGGTGATTGCAGGAAGACGCACTTCTCCGGCGGTACAATGTGTCCTTCATTTATGGCGACTAAAAACGAAAAGGATACAACAAGAGCAAGAGCCAACATACTTCGTGAGTTTCTGACTAATTCTGAAAAGATAAATCGGTTTGATCATAAAGAAATCCTGGACGTGATGGACCTATGTCTCAGTTGTAAAGGTTGTAAATCTGAATGTCCTTCTAACGTGGATGTGGCAAAATTAAAAGCGGAGTTTTTGCAACATTATTATGATGCGAACGGGATTGGTATAATAAACACAAGGCAGAAGGCGTAAGGCACAAGAATCAACCATCGATTAACCAAAAACTATATCTCTTTTGTGATGAGTTTACAAATTATAATGATACTGAAATTGGTATCAAGACAATAATGTTGCTGGAGAAATTAGGATATCAAGTAATTATCCCTGAACATGAAGAAAGCGGAAGGGCATGGCTTTCGAAAGGATTTTTACGAAAAGCAAAAAAGATTGCCAATAAAAATATAGCATTATTAAGTCCATTGATAACCGCAGATACACCTCTGATTGGTGTAGAACCTTCTGCGCTTCTTACATTTCGTGATGAGTACATTGACCTGGCGGAAGATCATCAATTTGAAAAGGCAAAGCATTTAGCAGAAAATGTTCTTATGATCGATGAATTTATTGCCACTGAAGTTGAGAGGGGAAAAGTTAGAAAAGAACAGTTCACAAAGGAAAAAAAGATTGTCAGACTGCACGGCCATTGCCAGCAGAAAGCGATGTCTTCTGTTGGGACCTCCGTAAAAATGCTATCGCTGCCGGAAAATTATTCTGTAGAAGTAATTCCATCGGGATGTTGTGGCATGGCGGGTTCTTTTGGTTATGAAAAGGAGCACTATGAATTGTCGATGAAAATAGGAGAGTTGGTTTTATTTCCTGCAGTCCGTGATCAACGTGAGAATGCAGTTATTGCTGCCGCCGGCACAAGTTGTCGCCATCAAATAAAAGATGGGACGCGGCAAAAAGCATTGCACCCGGTAGAAATTTTGTGGGACGCATTGATATAAAATTATTCTTTGCTGAATAATGAAGTGGACGATGAATGGAGCGTCGCAACGAAAGTTAAATAGAATTGATAGCGCTGGTTACATAAAAATTAATTCCTTTCAGAAACTTTTCTCACATTCGTAAACTGTGCGGTTGCAAATCATCATATTTAGTCTCACCATTACATCCATTGCCAATTCTCAAACGATTGGAGGCAGCTCCACATTTAATTTTTTGAAGCTACCCAATACGCCGCAATTGACTGGTTTGGGTGGAGTAAATGTTTCACAGACATCGAACGATGTAGGCATGGCATTTTACAACCCTGCGTTGCTTCAGTCATCCATGCATACGCAGATGAATGCCGTGTTTAATGTTTTCTATGCAGACATTAAGACTTATCATCTATCACTCGGTTATCACAGTGCTGAGCTAAATACAAATTTTTTATGGGGTCTGCATTATTTCAGTTATGGTTCTATCCAGGAAACAGATGCCAGCGGTAATATCCTTGGTTCACTACGCCCGATAGATTGGCTTATACAGGTGTCAGCTTCACGCAGTTATTTGCAGAAATGGAATTATGGAGTTGCTTTAAAATTTATTAATTCAAATTATGGACAGTACCGGTCAAATGGAATTGCCGCCGATGTCAGTGTTTTATTTCATGATTCAAGTAGTTTATTATCCGCTTCCATACTTGCCAGAAATATGGGTTTTCAAATAAAAAAGTATAATGATGGTACTGCGGAAGATTTGCCTTTTGATTTGATCGCAGGACTCTCAAAGAGGCTTGCGCATGCTCCGTTTAGTTTTTCAATTACAGCACATCATCTTCATCAGTTTGATATTCGGTATAATGACACCAGTTTTAATAATGATAACATTTTGGGGCAAACTAACAGGAATAAAAAATTTGTATTCGACAAATTCTTTCGTCATTTTGTAATTGCTTCACAGGTTTACATTGGCAATAACCTTGAAGTATCCCTGGCATACAATCACCTGCGGCGACAGGAATTGAATATTGACAAGAGCGGCAACGGTCTTAATGGATTTTCGGTGGGTGTAGGAGCATTGTTCAATAAGATCCAGATTCGTTATGCAAGAGCTTACTACCAGAATAACACGGCATACAACCAGTTTGGTTTGAGTCTTCAGCTCAATAAATACTTTGGTCTCGGCAAATTCGGTGAACGCATTGGCTGGTAGTAAAGTTACCAGCGGCAGGTCGATCTAGTCTGCGGCAAGACTTTTGCATATACAATCATAATATTTCAAATTTCCAGGTATGCAAAAGCTAATTTATGTTTTCTCTTTCGCGGCTGCCTCGTTGTTAATTAATTGTTCCAGCCCGAAACGATTTGAAGCAGGGCGGCCAAGATTTATCGTTAGAGGCGATACTTCCGCTAAGGATTCGATAATTGTCGTTGAAACAGAAGTTTTGGGACGACAACGATCTGATTTCAACAAAATGCTCGGGAGTTGGGACGTAGTGACCATGCGTCGCCAACAAAAAGCGGAATTGGAAAATCTTTCAAACGTTCATTTTGAATTAAAGGCCGATTCAACATTTACGGGGAAGGGCGGGTGTAATATTATCAATGGAAAATTTTCTGTAAAAGGCTCAAGCATAAAATTTAAGTCAATCAGCTCAACAAGGATGGCTTGTGATAATATGGATAAAGAAAATGCCTTTTTGAATCTCTTGGAAAATAGAATCAGTGAATATACTTTCAATGGCAATGAACTTTTGTTAAGGGACGGAGCAAGCAATATTGTCTTTGAGTGCAAAAGGAAGTGATTAGTCAGCAACTTTTCAATAAGCAGGAGACCTGTAATATCTATTATTAAATATCGGTTTCATATTTTTTTCATTAAGAACAAAACCCGTTCTGTACCAGGTATATTTTTTTTATCAACGATGCTGAAGTATTTATCAAAATTTTTTATAAATTTTTCTTCAATGTAATCATGATAAATATCTTTTTTTTGTCTCAGCATATCGTTTATTTTTTCATCACTCTTAGGAACAAATTCTATAATCAGGTAATTGGCTATTTTGTTGAAAAGTTCAGCAATCTTTTCAAAAGGGATATTTTTCCCAATCGCTAAATGATGGATCAAGGCGAGGGCCAAACAAAGATCAACTCTTGTTCTTTCAATGAACGAGGCTCTTTCATTATTATTCAGTCCAATCGAGGGGGAGGGGTTTGCAAGATCAATTATCAACGGTAAGATATTTGCCTCTTTTTCTTCTTTTACTTTTTTGTAAAGATTATTTATTGGAACGTGTTCAAAGTCTGTGGCAATAATCTTGACATTTCTTTTAGCCATGAAAATAGAGAATTCGCCTTCATTAGCGCCCAGATCAATGGCTGTTCTTATTTCAGGCAATTTGTTTATCCATGCCGTTATGATATTTTTTTTCTGTTGTAAATAGTCACTGCGCTGGCCAGCTTCTTCATAATAATTTCCCCAGGTCACTGATTTGCCTTTCCAGTGCAAAGATTGTATCAATGACTTGAGGCTATCAATCAGGTGCTGCAATTTTTTTTCCGAAAAATTATTTTTTTTGTAAGCGTCGTTCCCAATGCTCTTAGTTGCAATTCTTTCGTGCAGATGAATATGGAGATAGGTATGAAGTGCAAAACGACTGCGCCATGGTAATAGCGATTTTGATATCGATAAAGGAATACCTTCAGGGTAAGCTAGTAATAAAGATTGCAGCGGCTGGTTTGTATAATGCATCAGTAGCAGGGGAGAAAGAAAACATTCACAAAATTGCCTGTATGCAATCCAGGGTGCCGATGAATCATATTTTTCAAATGAGAGAGTATCGATAAAGATCAGTTTACCCTGGTGCCACTGGATATTATAAGGACTTGCATCTTTAAGTATGATCGCAAAGGAGAGACATTCTTTTACAAGCTGCAATGTTAGCAGCGCAGCGTCCTTCAGCATTTCAAAGCTCCATTCATAGGGATAAGAAATAAAATCAATTCTTTCCGGCTTTAATATTGCATAACAGTGAGGTGAATTGACCAGGTTCTCTTTCACTTCCTGATGCCTAACCAGTAATCCTTTTTCCTGTAAATACTTGTAACACCCGCTATTGATAAAATGATCAAAATGATCCTTAAATATTACGTTCACTTGCCTGTAAAGAATGTCGTCAATTTCAAATATAAAGCCGGAAGGATCACGATATGAAGAAGGATGATAAAAAACCGGGGCTGTTTGCATTTCACCGTTTACAGTTAAACGAATGGTTTACTTATACTGCAAAAAATACGAAGTATCTTTTAGCATTTTGAACTTCTTTTTAAAAAAACTATTTAGAACTATTCTAAAGGTATTTACATTGCTCATACTATCACTAATTAAATGATAATCCTGGTTGTAAAAATACATAGCATTCAGATTTCCAAATTCAAGGTCATTTTTCGCCGGATCGTGATATTTATATCCATGATCACCTTGCACGATAACTAAAAACGGGTTTTTTTCATGGGAGAAAATTTCTTCAATAATTTTTTTCATTACAGTGTTTGTATAAATAACCTGGTTAACATAGGCCTGCCTATTTTCAGCTTCTGAAATGGGTAATTCCCGAACAGGAATTTGATTCCCTGATGAATCAAAGCAATAGGGGCCATGAGGTAACATAAAATGAGCATAGATGAATTTCGGACCGGGGGACTTTTCACGAATGGTGTGCATTAATTTTTCGAAACTATTTTCGAGATGTTTATTCCGACTATCCCGATAGGTACCTGACTTAAGATTTAAGGATAGACGGGAACGTATCAGCCAGCCTATATCGTAATCAATTTTCTTAAAAATATTATGCCTTCTGTATAATAAGTTCAATTCCCATAAGTCGAATGGCGGAGTCAGGGGTGAATGATTTTCCAGATTAAAAATAGAATGATTGATAATTTGATATCCTTCCTTTTCCAGGATAGGGATCAATTCACTTTTATATACTGTAGGTAATCCCGGTAAATAGTCCCTCATATAAAAGCCCTTATGAACATCAAGACCTGGGAGATAATTAAGATTAAAACAGCTTGCGATTGAAAAGGGCGTAAGGTTATAATTACTTTTTGAAAAAGGAATAACGCGAAATTCTTTTTCGCGCAAAAACGAATCTATGTTATTGTGATAATCGAATTCCCTTTGTAAAACTTCTGAGGAGGTGTATTCATCAAAAATGATAAAGTAAATATCAGGTTTAACACAGTTATTACAAGGCCGGTATTGGGATAGCATGGGCTTTGAACGATCACCAAGATCATTTTTATAAACTGAAGTATTGAACAGGATTCCAATAATATCAATTATTATAAAAAGGACTAACGTTGTATTTATATATAAAAATAACTTGCCGAAAAATCTGTTTGTTTTTTTTATGATAATGAAGAATAGAACGATGATCAGAAACATAAGAGGAAGCAGAAAAATATATTTAGTCACAAATACTCCGCCTGCAACCTCATGCAGCCAGTCCTTTAAATCGCAAAAAAAATAAAAGATTACCAGCAAGACGAAGGAAAACAGACTTGCTCGCCTTAAATTTTGTAGTAGTAGATAAGATACTAGGAAAGTAACAAGAGGTGCTGCAACCAACCACAGAATTTCTCTATATACAAAGCGATAAACTATAAAATGATGATATTGTCTCTCGATATGAATAATTATAAAAAGAGGAAGAGTTAAAAGAAAGAATGGTATTTGCTCAGTAGTTTTTTTTAATCGCTTTACAAAATCGGAAAAATTGTGAAGGTAAGAAGAGGGTGGTTGTATGATTTGCCTAGCCTGCAAGTGAAGCGCAATTTAAACTATCCTTTATTATTAGCTCGGGATAGTAATTCAATAAGTGTACATATCATTAAAAACGGCTCCCCATCAGTCGAACAGAAGTATCCTTTAAAAGAGGAAAGTTCTGATTAAATTCCTGATTTAATAAAATACGGAATTGATTCACGTTTGACATCCCGGTATACCATGCATTGTAGCTTTGGCTTGGTAAATAAATTGCATTGAGATTCAGAAAATAATATGCAGGATCTACTGGCTTTGAGAAACCCCGAAATCCGTGGTCGCTCATTAATAAAATGATTGGCGGCGCTGCGGAGGAAGATAATATTTTATCAACGACTGGCATAATCTTATGATTGCAATATTTTAAATAACCGAGATAAGTATCCTGGGAGTATTGAATTTTTGGATCATTAAATTCCCCCTTCTCATTTAAAATATGAGGAAAATGCGGCATTAAAAAATGGGCATAAACAAATTTCGGTTTATTGGATGGAAACGTTTGATGCAGAAAAAAATCTGTGAGCGCCTTGTTATAATTTAGATCAAGATTGTCGCCAAGTGTTTTATCATCTGATGTTGAAAGGAATAGTTCCTTGTAATCTTTTTGAATCTGTCCGGTGAATGTTCGGGACCTAAGCTCTTCCAAAAAATTCCTCGCATAGGAATGCTTAAAACGTGATGGTAAATTTAAAAAACTGAAAAGAGAAAGATTATATATTACATAACCGTTTCGCTGGAAAAATTGCCCCACCGGAGACTGGTTTAACTTTAGACCAGCCAGGATGAAATCTTTGGTCGATGGCTTCTTGTAATTGGAGATCCTGATTTTATCCAATGAGAGCATAGAAGCCATTGAAAACAACGTTAGATTATAATTACTTCTGGAATCAGAAACAATATGAAAATCTTTACTCCTGAGGTAAGATAAAAATTCGGAATTATCAAATTGAAACTTGTCAATTAATGTTCTTTGCCCTGCATATTCATCAAGGATCAGGAGATAAACATCCGGTTTCTTGCAACTTGAACAATCTTTAATTGTTGCAGTTTTCTTTAACTCGCTATTTAAATAATTTTCAAAAACAATAAAGATAAATAGCTCTACGAGTATCCACGAAACCATTAAAACATTAAGAAATTTAACAAGCCTCGAAAGACCGCCAGGAGCTTTTTTCAGACGTAGAAATAACCAGACCCAGGCTAAAACAACAAGTCCGATAATAAAAAAGTCGTTGCTAAAAATTGTACCGTTAAGTGTTTTAGACAAAAGCTCATATAAGAAAATAAAGAAAAATTGAAGACACAGAAGGGAGAAAGTAAATAAAGAAGATTTGCGCCAGCTTTTTAAGAAAAACAGAAGTAATAAATTTAAAACTATAACTGCCAGTAGATATTGGGTTAATAAACTCAAGGCGATCTTCGATGGAAAAAATGGATAGTTTACAAAGTAATAGTGCATGATATAAAACACCGGCAGAAGGAAAGGAAAAAATTCCCTCTGAAACTTAAGACCTTCCAATTTTATTTTCATAATTATAAAAAAAGGAATTATTCTGGTCTGGGGGATTATTTATCGTCTTGCCTACCGTGATCAGAACCGACTGAACTTTTTGGTGATTTTATAAATAATGATTTTATATACCACCAGGCATTTTTAAAAAACCGACCTATATTTTTGAAGAAAAATGCAATTCCTAATACGGCCGCTACAATGGCTTGTACAAGATAGCTGCCACTGCCAGGGTCGATGTATAGTATGTGTTGAATCATGGTTGAGGTCAAATTCGAAAAGTAGAAGTTATAAGCTTATATCTCTTTGACTTTTTTACTTTCTTACATATAACTTAGGTTAGTCTTAGGCGTTAAAGTTAGCAAAGTTTCATACATCAGCTGAATGGTGGTTTCAATATCGTCACGGTGAATCATTTCAACCGGCGTGTGCATATACCGCAAAGGAATTGAAATAAGAACTGAGGGACAGCCGTCGTTGGAATAAGCAAATGAATCGGTATCAGTACCCGTACTGCGACTTAATGCTCTCCACTGTAGTGGAATTTTTTTATCAGTTGCCACTTTCTCCACCAGGGCCAGTAATTTATTATGCACAGCTGGGGCATAAGATAGTGAAGGCCCCTTGCCGCAACTTACATCGCCTTCTATATTTTTGTTGATCAAAGGCGTGGTAGTATCATGTGTTACATCCGTAACAATCGCAATATTGGGTTTAATTCTTCTGGCAATCATCTCGGCCCCACGCAACCCGATTTCTTCCTGTACGGCGTTAACCACATATAGCCCATACGGCAATTTTTTATTATTCTTTTTCAGTAACCTCGCTACTTCAGCAATCATAAAGCCGCCAATACGATTGTCAAATGCACGGCCAATGAAATTATTGTTTGCTAATTCGTCAAAACCTTCCTTGTAAGTGACAACAGCGCCGATGTGAATTCCCAATTGTTCAACTTCTTTTTTATTACGGGCACCGCAGTCGAGCCAAAGATTTTCAACCTTTGGTTGCGGATCTTTTTTATCATCACCGTGTCTCGTATGAATAGCAGGCCATCCAAATACTGCTTTCACCGGTCCTTTTTTCCCATGAATTAAAACCCTTTGTGCCGGGGAAATAGAAGGATCAACGCCACCATTTCGTTTTAGATAGATCAGACCCAGGTCTGTTACATAATTAACAAACCAGCTGATTTCACCAGGTTTCAAAGCCCACGGGAGAGGCATTATTAATATACTGACGGAAAAATTGCATGGATTCATCTGTAAGGATTTTTTGTCCTGAAAGTTTTCGGGATGGTTTCGTAGCTTTTGCTTTTGCCATTTTTTATTTTTTGTATAAAACCGATTTTTAGATAAATCGTTCGCAATATCTGTAAAATTCCCGCAAATTAAAGAGGGGCAATAATCAATTTTAGTAAGGCAGTTACTTAAGTTTTTCAATTTCCAGCGTTTCTTTTACTTCTCTCCCTTTGAGCTCTCTCAATTTATCCAATGCTCCTGCTACTACATCACACATTATCGTGTATAAAGCACCGGGCTTATGATTTGTATAAATATATTCCAGTGCCTCATTTTCGTCAGGAATTACCATAACTGGTATGTTTGAATTTACTCTTTCAATCCCTTGTTTTAAGAGATCGATAATCTCCTCTGCTGTTCTTCCCCGTAAATTTTTATCACAGCGAATGATGATCTCGTCAAAATATTTTGCAGATATTTCTCCCAGCTCACGTATGTCTTCATCTCTTCTGTCCCCGGTACCTGAGATAATTCCAATATTTGTTGCATAGCCAAGTTTGCTTATAAAATCACAAAGCAGTTTCAAACCGTGAGGGTTGTGTGCAAAATCTGCCAGCACGGTGTACTTTTTGAAATAGAAAAAATTCAATCTGCCCGGTGTTTGTGATGAAGAAGGAAGGAACGAACTCATTGCTGATCGAATGTCCTCGATTGTGATGTCACGAAACAAATAAGTAGCGAGCACAGCCGGTAGACAATTTTGAATATTATGTAAAGCTCTTCCTTCAAATGTGATCGGGATGTCTTTGACCGGCATTACACGAATTTTCCAGTTTCCCTTTTTTATGCTTATATAGTCATTTTCAAAAACTGCCGCCAAACCACCCTTATTGCAATGCCGTTTAATGCGTGGATTATTTTCATCCATGCTGAAAAGAGCAACATTACATTCAAGCTCCTTTCCCATTTTATAAACCAGGTCATCGTCAGCATTTAATACGGCATAACCGTGGGGAAAAACTGTTTCGGGCACAACGGATTTCACCTTTGCCATTTGCTCCACACTGGTAATGCCTCCAAGACCAATGTGATCCGCAGCGACGTTGGTCACAATGGCCACATCACAATTCTGAAAAGCAAGCCCTGATTTCAAAATACCGCCTCTTGCGCATTCAAGCACTGCAAAATCAACAGTGGGATCTTTCAAAACAAACTGCGAGGAAACGGGGCCGGTGCAATCCCCCTTCATCATCATTTGGTTTTGTATGTAGACCCCGTCACTTGTTGTGTAACCCACTTTCTTTCCAGCGCTTTTTGCAATATGAGCAGTTATGCGGGCTGTGGTTGTTTTGCCATTAGTACCAGTAATTGCAATAATTGGAATTCGACCAATACTGCCCCGCGGGAACAACATATCAATAACGGGCTCTGCGACATTTCGCGCCAATCCTTGCGCAGGCTCAAGATGCATGCGGAAGCCAGGAGCGGCATTTACTTCTAAAATGGCGCCTCCGTTTTCCGTAACAGGTGAGCGAAGGTCAATAGCCATTACATCAATACCGCAGATGTCAAGACCTACAATTTTTGCAATACGCTCAAACATAAAAATGTTTGCGGGATGCACTTCATCCGTTACGTCAGTTGATGTGCCACCAGTTGAAAGATTAGCGGTGGGCTTTAATAAAACCAATTCATCTTTTGCCGGAATTGTTTCTAAGGTATAACCATGATCATCCAGCATTTTTTGTGTGAACTGATCAACCGTTATCTGCGTCAGCACTTTTTCATGTCCATAACCACGACGCGGGTCTTTATTGGTTTCATCAATCAGCCATTGAATAGTATGCTCACCATCACCAATTACAGACGCAGGTGTTCTCAAGGCAGCAGATATAAATTTATAATTGATTACAAGAGCTCTGAAATCATAACCTGTGATGAATCGTTCAACAATCACACTTCGATTATATTCTTTTGCGGCTTCAAATGCCTTGGTAGCCTGTTCCCATGTTGTAATATTTGTTGTATTACCTTTTCCATGATTACCATCAATTGGTTTTACCACTAAAGGATATCCAAAACTTTCAATTGCATATTTTAATTCCTCTTCAGTTCTAATCACCGTTCCTTTGGGTACCGGAATTTGAGCAGCATCCAGCAACATTTTTGTTTCTTCTTTATTGCCTGCAATATCAACCGCAATATTTGAAGTAGTAGAAGCAATAGTAGCCCGGATTCTTTTCTGGTGCACTCCATAACCCAACTGCACAAGGCTTTGTTTATTCAATCTTATAAAAGGAATTCCTCTTTTTGCTGCTTCGTCCACAATACAACCGGTCGACGGCCCGAGTCTTGTGTCTTCCCGAATTTCCCGCATGCGCTGTATGTCTTCTTCAATATTGTAGGGCACATCATCCACTATTGCCTGCACAATTCTCACAGCGGCTCTTGCAGCATATACACCAGCATCCTCTTCTATGTAGTCGAAGATCACATAATACACAGATTCTTTTTCTCCTGTATTTCGCGTACGGCCAAAGCCGGTATCCATGCCCGCCAGTGTTTGTATTTCCAAAGCAACATGCTCGATAACATGTCCCATCCAGGTTCCATCATCGACTCGTGAAAAAAAACCACCAGGCTTATCTTCACTGCAACGATGTTCATACAACGTGGGAATCATTTTTTCCAAACGCTCACGAAAGCCGGGAATTTTATTCGTGGGTCGCTGTTCCAATTCCTCAAGATCCAGTTTCATCTGTATCAGCTTCGGCCTTCGAATGCTCCAATAGTTAGGTCCTTTCAAAACTTTAATCTCAAGAATCTCCATACATGCATAGTTGTTTTTTCAATTTAGTTGATTTTAATTATGTAGCCAACAATAGTAATTCTTTTCAACCCGCGTGTGCCGGAAAATGTCGACGTGACAATGACTCTTCTCAAACTGGCAACTCTCAACTCTTTATCCTTTCTTTTCGGTACATTTAATCATTCAAATTGAGCCTTATGTCTGCAACTAATCGTCGCCGCTTTTTAAAGAAAGTAGGAACATTCTCTGCCGCCGCGTTTTTGAGTTCGCTTGCTAAGCCAGCATGGAGCCGTAATCTTCGGGCAGCCCTGAGGGACGCGGAAGGAATTACTCCTGGTGACCTTGCCACTGAAGAAGATTTCTGGTATTATATTCAGCAATCTTTCACTGTTTCACCCGGATTAATCAATCTGAACAATGGTGGTGTTTCACCAGCTCCTATTCCTGTGCAGGAAGCCGTAAAGCGTTTTTATGATTACAGTAATGAAGCGCCGAGTTATTATATGTGGCGCATTCTTGACCAGGGTCGTGAACCATTAAGGAAAAACATAGCCAAACTTGCTGGTTGTGACGCAGAGGAAATTGCCATTAATCGTAACTCATCAGAAGGTTTAGAGACTGTGATCTTTGGTTTGCAGTTAAAAGCCGGCGATGAAATCGTCGCTGCTAAACAGGATTATCCAAACATGGTGAATGCATACAACCAGCGGCAAAAACGTGATGGAGTAAAAATGGTGTGGGTTAATCTTGAGTTGCCGAGTGAAGATGAAAATTATTTAGTCAATCAATACATAAAAGCGTTTACAGCCAAAACAAAAATCGTACACATCACTCATATTATTAACTGGAATGGACAAATACTTCCGGTCAAAAAAATTGCGCAGGAAGCTCATAAAAGAGGCATAGAAGTAATTGTAGATGGAGCTCATAGCTTTGCTCATTTTGAGTTTAAAATTCCTGATCTGGATTGCGATTATTTTGCGAGTAGCTTACATAAATGGTTGTATGCGCCAATTGGCAGCGGTATGATGTATGTAAAAAAAGAAAAGATCAAAGACATCTACCCTTTGTTTGCCACCAGTGATGATCCATTAAAAGATGATATCCGCAAATTTGAAAATCTTGGAACCAGGCCTTTTTTTATTGAGCAGGCTATTGGGAAAGCGCTTGAGTTTCATGAAATGATTGGCAGTGAAAGAAAAGAAAAACGACTTCATTATTTGAAAAATTACTGGATGGAAAAAGTAAAGAATGTTCCAAAAGCTGCTATTAATATGATCGATATGGTGGGCATTGGACCATTTGTGGTGATGCCGCTTGTGGTCAGTTATTTTCATAATGGTTTGTTTTTATGGGCATGGATATTTGGAGCCTTCACGGCCTTTGTGGATGGCATGATCTGGAGTGAACTGGGAGCCGCCTATCCACTAGCTGGTGGCACCTATAATTTTCTTCGCATTGGTTATGGCCATAAATGGGGCAGGCTGATGAGTTTTTTATTTGTTTGGCAAACAAGTATACAAGCTCCATTGGTTGTGGCTTCGGGTGCTATCGGTTTTGCTCAATATCTTTCGTATATCATTGATCTGAATTTATTACAACAAAAATTAGTTTCAGGTGGGTTAGTCATTATAGTTTTTCTTTTACTCTATCGAAGGATTGAAACTATTGGAAAAATTTCTGTTGTGCTCTGGATTGTTGTTATATTAACTGTGGCCTGGATAATTTTTAGTGGTCTTACACATCAGAGACATTCCATGCAATTTTTACCGGCAGGCAATGAATCATTCTTCAGTTATGCATTCTGGGCGGCGGTAGGACAGGGGTCCGTAAAAACGGTATATAGTTATCTTGGCTATTACAATGTTTGTCACCTCGGGGGCGAGATAAAACGACCGGAAAAAAATATTCCGAAAAGCATTTTTATTTCTATTGCGGGAATCACTACTCTTTACCTGTTGATGAACATGAGCGTAATGAGTGTGGTTTCATGGCAGGAGGTGAAACCTGGTGAAAAACATTTGGTGAGTATGTTTATGGAACGTATTTACGGACATGAAGCCGGGATGATCGTAACGGTGCTGATCTTATGGATTGCGCTGGCATCATTATTTGCAATTGTGCTGGGTTATTCAAGAGTGCCATATGCTGCTGCGATTGATGGAAATTTTTTCAAAATATTCTCCAGATTGCATCCAACAAAAAATTTTCCTTATATCTCGCTCATGTTTCTCTGTGCTCTTGGATTTGTTTTTAGCCTGCTCTTTAAATTAGGACAAGTGATAGATTCTATTTTAGCAATGAGGATACTGATACAATTTATTGGACAATCAATCGGGATTGTATTGCTGAGAAAAAGATCGGGCACATCAGATCTTCCATTTAAAATGCGGCTATATCCTTTGCCAGTCATTTTATCAATTTGTATCTGGCTCTTCCTTTTTGTTTCTACCGGCTGGTTTGCGGTGTGGGGTAGTGTGATTGCGGGAATTGGAGTGATTGTTTTTTATGTTTCTCAATATCTGAAAAAAACAAGCAAATAGAAACAGTGGAAACGTAGAAGCCTGGCGAATAATCTTCTCCACATATCCACATACTTGGCCATGCCATCTTTTCGTTAAACTCTTTTCGATTATTTTTGTCGTTAATCAAACCCCGATGAATGGAGCATCCTAAAGGAAAACTAATAGCAGTAGGAGGAGCAGAAGATAAGGGAACAGACCTGGAACGAGGACAAATTTCACGCAACAATCTCAATTTTTTTGAGTTAGGTATTCTTCGCCGCATTGTAGAAGAAGCTGGCGGGCCGGCCGTGCGGATTGAAATTATCACTACAGCTTCCGTGATTCCAAACGAGGTGGGCGAAAATTATCTGAATGCTTTTGGAAAAATTTCCTGTACAAATGTTGGGTTGATGCCAATCCGCAACAGGCAGGATGCGATGAAGGATGAATATCTTGAGCGTATCCGCCATTGTGATGCAGTGATGTTTAGCGGTGGCAATCAATTACGGCTAAGTGCGACGTTTGGGGGCACTGTTTTTTTAGATATTCTTTTGAACCGTTTTCAACATGAAAATTTTGTAGTGGCGGGTACCAGCGCTGGTGCCATGGCGATGAGCAATACGATGATTTATGAAGGCAATGCCACGCAGGCACATTTGAAAGGCGAGGTAAAAATTACAACAGGCCTTGGTTTTATTGATGATGTAATTGTGGATTCGCATTTTGAAAAGCGTGGACGTTTTGGAAGATTGGCGCAGGCGGTGGCTACCAATCCTCAGTGTATCGGTATTGGTTTGGGTGAAGATACAGGCATGTTGATCCTGGAAGGAAATAAAATGGAGGCAATCGGAAGCGGTCTTGTGATCATTATTGATGGGCACGATATAGGCCATAGCAATATTGCCGATATACCGGACGGAAATCCCATTAGTATTGAAAATCTCAAAGTGCATTTTTGCGAAAAAGGAAATGGATACTGGCTACACGAGAGAAAGTTTTTGATGGAAGTAAGAGAAGGAGCGTTGATCAGGAAGCAGGTGAAGGTGGAGTAAGTTGCAAGTTATGAGTTACGGATCAGAATTAGACGAGCCGAAGTGTCTTGATTATCGGGACGCTTTTGTTTTTATATTGCAGAAACTTTTTTATGCGATCTATCATTTTAGCTTCTGTTATTTTCCTCACTGCTTTTATGCCGCAAAAGAAAAAAAGAGTAATATTTTTTGGCGATTCAATTACACAGCAAGGGACTGCTACCGGTGGATTCATTCCCCGCATCGATAGCATGTGCAAACTTGAAAATAAATCGGGTGAGTTTGAATTTATAGGATCAGGTATCAGTGGCAACAAAGTGTATGATCTTTATTTGAGACTGGATGATGATGTGTTCGCAAAAAAACCCGATGTGGTTGTGATCTTCATTGGTGTGAATGACGTATGGCATAAGGTTACTTCTGGTACAGGCACGGACGCTGATAAGTTTGAGAAATTTTATGAGACTATTATCAAAAAACTTAAAGAAAAAAATATTAAGGTTATTATTTGTACGCCGGCAGTGATAGGAGAAAAGACTGATTTTACTAACCAACAGGATGGTGATATGAACAAATATGCTAACATTGTAAGAAGCCTTGCTCAAAAAAATAATTTACCATTGGTCGATCTTCGTCAAAAATTTATGGACTATAATAAGCAATACAACACTGAGAATAAGGAATCAGGTATTCTCACAAAAGACCGCGTGCATTTAAATGCAAAGGGAAACCAGGTAGTGGCAGAAGAAATGTGGAAAGCATTAAAGGGGATATAGATTAACAGTCTGGAGTCTAAATTTCAAACCAGTTTCACTAAATAATAATTTTTCTTTCCCTTTTGTACCAAAATATATTTTTCATGAAGAAGTAAAGAGCTATCAATCTTCATCTGTACATCATCTACTTTTTTACGATTGATGCTTACTCCCCCACCCTGTATTGTTTTTCTGGCCTCGCCTTTACTTGGAAAAATATTTGCTTCTGCAAGAAAGCTCACGACATCAATTTCTGAACTTAATTTTGTTTTATCGTAATGTGATTTTACAATGCCTTCTATTTCTTCAAGGTCATTAATGCTCCATATTTCTGCCGGAGCATGTTGGTTGGCAAAAAGCTTTTGAGTGGTTTCAAGTGCTTTTTCCAACTCATCTTTGCTGTGAACAAAAACCGTTATTTCCTCAGCCAATCTTTTTTGTAGAATTCGTTGTCCAGGATCTTTCTGATGTTCATTTGTAATATTTTCAATTTCCTCAAGGGTTAAAAAAGTAAATATCCTGATCCATTTTTCTGCATCAGCATCACTTGCATTTAACCAGAATTGATAAAAGTGATAAGGAGAAGTTTTTTGGGGATCAAGCCAGATATTTCCTTTTTCTGTTTTTCCAAATTTGCCCCCACCGGCTTTTGTGATTAATGGGCAGGTAAACGCAAAGGCTTCGCCGCCGGATTTTCGACGAATAAGTTCGGTGCCGGTTACAATATTTCCCCATTGATCACTACCCCCCATTTGGAGCTTGCAATTTTTATTGGTGTATAACCAGTAAAAATCATAACCCTGTACTAACTGGTAAGTAAACTCGGTAAAGCTCATGCCGGTTTCGCCCTCTGCATCGATAGTTCGCTGGACTATTCTTTTTTTCACACTGTCCTTTGCCATCATATAGTTTACAGTAATATGCTTTCCTATGTCACGAATAAAATGAAGAAAGCTCATGTCTTTGAACCAATCATAATTATTGACCATCTCGGCATGGTTTGGTTTGCTTGTGTCAAAGTCAAGGTATTTTTCCAATTGTTTTTTCACTCCTTCCTGGTTGTGTTGTAAAACCTCTTCGCTCAGAAGATTTCTTTCTTCACTCTTTCCACTGGGGTCACCAACCATTCCTGTTGCGCCGCCCACAAGAGCAATTGGCTTATGCCCTGCTTTTTGCAAATGAACAAGCAATAAAATAGGTTCCAAACTACCAATATGAAGACTGTCAGCTGTGGGATCAAACCCAATATAGGCGATGGTCATTTCTTTATTCAACTGTTCTTCCGTCCCTGGCGTGATATCCTGTATCATGCCTCGCCATCTAAGTTCTTCGATCAGGCTCATTATTAATATTATGATTTTGGCAAAACTAAGCTAACAGAATAAAAGACAAAAGAGCTAAAAGAGACAGTTGCTATTAGCCTGGCCTTCAAATGACAAGAGTAAAGAATAATTTCCTTTTTTCCCTTTATCCTTTTCGCTCTTTGCTTGCAATATTTTTCTAACTTGTTCGTTTACAGTCGGTATACTAAATGCCCTTGAAACTATGTTTTTCGAAGGCTATAGATTATTTTTGAGAATGCTTATTACCCTGCTGAAAGCCAAATTCATAAATCGCTTATCCGAAAATTGTAAGAATGAAAATGCCCAGATTCCACCTGTCCCTATTAATGACAATCCTATCTCTTTCCTGTTTTGCTCAATTCCGGAAATACTCAAATGAGTTTCTAAATATTGGAGCTGGTGCTCGTGGCCTTGCCATGGGTAGTGCTCAAATTGCATCTGTTAACGATGGAACTGCAGGTTATTGGAATCCGGCGGGATTGGTCGGCGTAAAGGATCATCCGGATTTGAACCTAATGCACTCTGAATATTTTGCGGGCATTGGAAAATATGATTATGCCAGTGTCGCATTACCAATGGCCAATAATAAACGAACCATCGGTATTTCTGCTTTGCGATTTGCAGTTGATGATATTATGAACACTTTGTTTTTGGTTGAACCAGACGGATCAATTAATTACAATAACATCCAGGCATTTTCATCGGCAGATTATGCATTTATTTTTTCATTTGCACAGAAACTGAAAGAGAGTGGAAAAAAGAATGTTCAATTTGGATTAAATGCAAAAGTCATTCACCGAAGTGTAGGAAAGTTTGCAAAAGCCTGGGGGTTTGGTCTTGATGCGGGTTTGCAAATATTCCAGGGAAAATGGAAGTTTGGAATTGTTGGAAGGGACCTTACCACGACATTCAATGCATGGTCATTTAACTTTACAGAAAAAGAAAAAGAAGTTTTGTATTTGACCAAAAATGATATTCCGGTTAAATCAACAGAGTTAACAGCTCCAAGACTAGTGTTAGGTGTAGCCCGGGATTTCAAACTGGGAAAAAAATCGGTGTTGTTAGCCGAAGCAAGTATTGATTTAACTTTTGATGGTCAACGTAACACGGTTATTAGTGCCCCGGGATTCAGCGGCGATCCGAAGCTTGGCTTAGAATGTAATTTCAACAACATATTTTTCTTAAGAGCAGGTATCAATAATTTTCAAAGGGCTTTAGCCGACGGCGACACACTAAACCAGAAAAAAGTCTGGA
>WNFY01006715.1_pt1 | contig 24316 bp, 18 predicted proteins | sample 5400091 | NCBI WGS metagenome assembly WNFY01 (sample SAMN13153364, study PRJNA577476) | soil metagenome | isolation source: 60 cm soil or saprolite under grassland replicate 1 | place: USA:California | collected 2016-06-15 | reverse complement strand
CCGCCCGCCGAGCGACCCAGTCGCGGATCGTTGAGCCATATTGTTCCGGGCCTGACGTCGAAAAGATGCGCATTAGCATCGAGGACCTTGCTTGCGGAAAGCTGTTGCAAAGCTGTGATGTCATCCAGGATGTAGATACCGCGACCATGAGTGCCGACGACTACATCGTTATCGCGTGGATGAATAAGGATGTCGTCAATACGCACCGTAGGCATGCCCGACATTAGTTTCTTCCATTCAGCTCCGGCGTTCAGCGAAAGGTAGAAACCAAACTCTGTGCCGACATAAAGCAGGTCTTTATTCTTCGGATCCTCCCTGACAACGTTTACTGTGCCAATCGAAGGCAAATTACCTACGACTGAAGTCCAGGTTGCACCGTAGTCGCGGGTGATGAACAGATACGGCTTCAAGTCGTCAAACCGGTGACCATCCACGGAGACATAACAGGTGCCGGCGTCAAAGTGGGAAGGCTCAACCCGGGTGATATGGTAGGTCTCGCCAATCCCTGGAACATTCTTGGATACATTGGTCCATGTTGAGCCGCCATCCCGGCTTAGCTGAACGTTGCCATCATCCGTGCCGACCCAAACCACACCGGGTAACTTCGGCGACTCTGCGATAGTCACGATGTAGCCATAGCTCGTATATCCATCGTTCTTCGACGCCATCGGATCCTTACCAGCGACTCCCATGATCGGCAGGGTGCTGCGATCGATATGCTTGGTCAAGTCAGCTGTCGCCATCCAGGTATCGCCACGGTCCAAGGACTTAAACATCCGTTCGGCGCCCACATAAAGGATGCGCGGATTGTGGGGCGAGATTATGATTGGCGTGTTCCAATAGAAACGATATTGCTCACCGGCAGGCGGAGTTGGAATAACGTTGGAGACCAGGTTAGCGCCACCACCAAAGCCACCGAAGCCTTGCGACGCCGCGAAGGCTGCGAGCGCTGCAGCGGGATCCGGAGTAGGTTCGGCTGACGCATCCGATGAAGGACTGGCTGCCGGAGCCGCGCCACCACCACCGGCACCTTGTCCCCGTCCTCCACCACCGCGTCGCTGCGGAGTGGTGCGCGGACGAATGCTGACGCTGCGCCCGGTGCGCAAATCAAGCCGGTTCATGGCACCGTTCTGCGATTCCGAATAGACGGTGCTGTAATCCGTCGGGTCGACTTGCGCATAGAAGCCGTCCCCGCCGCCCACGCGATACCAGTCGGCATTAGTGATTCCTGCCTGCAAGCTGCGTGTCTGGCTCGGGCCACCCCAGGAGCCGTTGTCTTGCAGTCCGCCATAGACGTAATACGGTTTTCGCATATCTACGGCGATCGCATAAAACTGCGCCGCTGGAATCGTGTTGAGGTATTCCCAGGTAGATCCCTGATCATAACTGACGTCCAAACCACCGTCATTTCCGATCAGCAGGTGGTCACCGTTAGTAGGATCGACCCAGATGGCATGATGATCGCTGTGAGCAATTCCCGGCTGCAGCGATTTGAAGGTTGTGCCGCCGTCGGTCGACTTACTGAAGTTGAGTCCGCCGACAAAAACGTTCTCCGGATTTTTCGGATCGACGCGAATCTGGCTGTAGTACATCGGCCGATTGTTCTCGTTGCTAACAACTCGCCACGTCTTACCCTTATCGTCGGAACGCCATACGCCCGACTTCTTGGGATCGGGCGGAGCCGGTGTTGGCGAAGCCGCAGGACTGGCAACGGCAGCAGTGGTCGGCGACGGAGAAGCAGACGGCGAAGGACTCGGGCTGGCAGCCGCTCCAGCGGGCGCTTGTTCCTCGCCACCGGTTCCCACACTTGCCCCTACTTCCATCTGTGCGAAAACAACGTTGGGATTGGAACGCGAGACGTCAATGCCGATTCGGCCGAGCAAACCCTCCGGCAAGCCGCCACCCTCGAGTTTTTTCCATGTCTTGCCTGCGTCGGTAGTTTTCCAAATCCCGGATCCCGGCCCTCCACCATTGAAGCCCCACGAAGTTCGACGTCGCTGATACGACGCCGCGTAAAGTGTCTTGCTGTCGGAGGCGTCCATCACCAGATCTGTAAACCCAGTGTCCTCGTTGATGAACTTGACGTTGTCCCAGGTTTTTCCGCCATCGGTAGTCTTGTAGATGCCGCGTTCTTTATTGGGCCCGAAAAGATGGCCCAGCACCGCCACGTAAACGGTGTTCGGATCCTTGCGATCAATAACAATACGGGCGATCGTTTGGGAATTCTCAAGACCCATTTTGGTGAAAGTCTTGCCCGCATCAGTTGATTTGTAGATCCCGTCGCCAAAGCTGGCGCTTTGTCGATTATTTGCTTCTCCTGTACCCACCCACACAACATTGGGGTCCGATGGCGCAATGGCGATGTCTCCGATTGAAGCGGAGGAATAGGTATCAAAGATCGGGTGAAAGGTCGTGCCGTTGTTCGTCGTCTTCCACACACCGCCCGTAGCAAAGCCCACATAATAGATGTAGGGATTGCCTTCCACGACCGCAATATCATCAATGCGTCCACCCATGCTGGCCGGTCCGATACCACGCCAAACAAAACGTTTGAGCATAGGATCCGTACTCCAATTGATTGGCGTTGGAGTGGGACTGGGACTGGGACTCGGACTCGGGCTCGGGCTCGGGCTCGGACTGGCCGCAGCCTGAAGTGCCGGAGTAGTGGCAGGAGTTTGAGTTTGCGAATAAACCGTGATAGTGGCGAGCGCCACCGCGCATACGATAACTAGTAGTAGTCCGGTGTCGTAAACGGAGCGCGACCTGTCTTTCATACGAAAGTGTCCTTTCAATTGAGTTCTTGCCTAATTTCGGCGGGTTACAACGTATTAACCTGGAAAGGTCTGTAGCACGGTGTTACGCAGTAGCAGACGAATTGTTTCGCTACCTTGAACTGCGGACTATAAATAACTGAACCTTTGAATGCAAGAAACGCGGTATCAGAAACCCAGTCAACTCAGGGTTGACGTTCTGAGTGTTTCGGAAAACTTCAAACATGTAGCTCATAACGGAACGAGAGCTTGCGTTCCGCAGGGGTAGTGCCAGTGAACTACGGGAAATACCTGCCTACGTCTTCCCTGCAGTGGGTCAGCGTTTGTGCAAGCCCTCGAAGTAAAATGAGAACCTACGACGCATTGAGGTTAGTTAGTTCCTTGACTCGCCTCGGGGCCTCAAGCGAGCCCCCACCGGAGCTAAATCCGCCTGCTAGCCACGCCACGTGCCGTTGCTAACGCTTTCCGCCAACCGCTTCGCGTCCGGCAGTGCGTCCAGCGCACGCAACACTTGCGCATCGCTGTCCAGCAGAACGCGCGTGCCGGCATCATTCGAGTACGCGGCTGTAATGATCTCTTCGCGTAACCTCAGCTTGGCAAACTCGAGGTCTTCGTCGATCAGCGCCGGAGTGACTTGCAAATCGGGTTGTGTGCGGACGAAGTTTCGAAAAGCATCAACCACACGATCTGTAATCGGAGAATCAGTCGGCCGGGCGATTTTCCCGTACTGGACCTTCTCCACTTTGTAGGATTCAAGGCCGGGAACCAGTCCGCCCGCAAGCTGCCGCGTGAAATGGAAGGCAGCTTCAGCAATCCGCAGTCGCGCGGAGGTGTTTAAAGGTTCTTTTGTTTCAATGTCCGGAGTGATACCGCCGCCGCCATAAAAGACACGGCCAGCCGCTGTTTTGACTGCCGGGCCTGTTTGCGGATGCGGCGTCGGCGACGCCAGCGCCAGTGGGGATTCCAGGTTGCGTACTCCGGGGCTCGCCGAGGGCTGAGACTGGGTATCATTGGAGTCATGCCGGGTGTAATAGTCGTAGAGTGATCCACTCGAATAATCGCGCTGGAGAGAACGGCCGTAAGGAGTGTAGTAACGCGCCGTGGTCAACGTCAGTCCGGTATTTCCCGGCAGTTGAAATATTCGCTGCACCAGGCCTTTGCCAAAACTGGTCTCACCAACGATCAGTCCTCGACCATGATCCTGTATTGCGCCGGCAACTATTTCCGAGGCGGAGGCAGTGTTCCGATTTATGAGCACTACTAGCGGCAGGTTCTCAGGATCTGAGCCGCTCGACTTATAAACCATGGGCTCGCTGTATTCTGTGCGGCCTTTCACCGATACAACAACCTGTCCACGCGGAAGAAATTCGCCAGCGACGTCGATGGCCTGATCGAGGAGCCCGCCCGGATTCCCGCGCAGATCGAGAACGAGTTGTCGCATTCCCTGATCATGCAGTTTCTTGAGTGCCTCTCGCAGCTCATCATCGCTGGAGCGTTGAAATCCCCCGGTCAAGCCGATATAGCCGGTGCCCGGTCGAATCATGTAAGCGTTGCGAATTGTCGGCAAGGGCACCGCATCACGAACAATCGTGAAATACATCGGGGCTTCAGCACCGGCACGCTCGACCTTAATCTCAACTGGTTCGCCGCGACCGCCGCGTACATTCTTGGAGACCTGTTCGCTGGACCAATCACGCGCGTCTTTGCGATCCACTTCGAGAATCCGATCGCCATACCGAAGGCCCAGACGAGCCGCGGGCGTGCCTTCTACTGCTGACTGCACATAAACCCCATCGCGGTGCTGTATGATGGTCACGCCAATACCGTAGAAACGCGAATCCTGATCTTCCTTCAGTTTCCTGAATTCGTTATAAGGAAAGTACATCGAATGCGGGTCCAGCGTAGAGAGCATTCCCTGAATCGCCGCCTGGGTGGCTTTCTCGTAGTCTATATCACCAGAATAGTTTGCGGTGATGGTAGAAACCGCTTCGCTGTAATCTCTCTCGAGCTCATCGGGCGCGCGGTAAGCGTTCGGAGCAGCCGGCGATCTTGAGAGACCAAGCTTTCGCGCACTGCCCACTGTTCCACCAAAGATGGCAGCAACCAGGACAATCGAAGTTGCGGCTATTGTGAATCTTTTGCTCATTCTCCCACCATTGTATTCTGATGCGGGATCCTCGAGTCGGTTGGCTACTTCCATGCCCCAAAATATAACACAGCCAGCCCTTTCAGTCCGAAAACCCCGCGCTTTTCCCATATGGTATATTGCGGAGGAGAACCTTCAATGTCTGCCTCCCTTTCTATAGTGATTCCGGCCTACAACGAAGCGGACCGCCTTGGAAGGACGCTTGGCAACGTAGTGGACTACTTGCGTCAAAACTCACCCGAAGCGGAGTTGATAGTTGTTGACGACGGTTCCACAGATAATACGGCCGCTCTCGCCCGTCAAACTCTGAAGGACAGCGGGCTACGGACATCGGTCATCAGCTACAAATCCAACCTGGGAAAAGGGAGGGCGGTCAGGCTTGGTCTCCTGGCTGCGCGCGGAGAGGTCACACTATTTTCCGACGCCGATCTATCTACACCGATAGCCGAAATGCCGAAGCTCGTAGATCCAATCCTGCGTGGTGAATGTGATCTGACTTTCGGTTCGAGAGCTCTCGACCGAAACCTGATTGGCATTCATCAGCCGTGGCGGCGTGAGCAGGGAGGACGCGTTTTCAACCTGGCCGTGCGTTTGGCCACGGGCCTCCCTTTCTGGGACACTCAGTGTGGCTTCAAGGCTTTTCGCATGAGCATCTGCCGGCCACTGGTGGAAGCGGCAACAGTCGACCGCTTCGGTTTCGATGTTGAGCTGCTCTATCTGGCTTATTGCGCCGGCTTGAAGTTGAAAGAGATACCGGTACGTTGGGACCATAATGAAGGAAGCAAAGTAAACGTGATGAGCGACAGCTTCAGGATGCTCCGCGAAGTGGGGTTGATCAGGCAGCAAGCGAAGCGCGGAATGTATGACTACGCAATAAAGGCTGTGCATGAACTAGACGGATCAGGTCGAGTCTAAATCTCGAACGGGATGTGCGGCTATGGTTGAATCCGGGTAGAGGATTCAGTTATATATTCGGACTAGTGTCCCAAGGGTGGTCGGCTCGTTGATTGTATCGTGTTGGATTTGATCGACTTAACTCCAATCTGATAGTCAACTGTCGTTGGGACTGTAGCAATATTTTTCAGACTGTTACACATGACCGCGCGACTGAACGTCAACATCGATCACGTAGCGACCATTCGCCAGGCCAGGCATGCGCCGGAGCCCAGCGTCATCGCAGCGGCGATGATCTGTGAACAAGCTGGAGCTGACGGGATTACGGTCCACCTTCGTGGCGACCGCCGTCACATTCAGGACAGCGACGTGAGGGCGTTGCGTGAGAACGTGACTACTTATTTGAATCTGGAGATGGCGGCAACCGAGGAAATGTTAGGCGTCGCACTGGACATCAAGCCCGATGCGGTCACCCTGGTGGCTGAGCGGCCGGACGAGATAACGACTGAAGGCGGACTCGACGTTGAAGCAAACATCGCAATTGTGCGGGCCACCGTCGCGCGTTTGCGGCAGGGAAAAATACTCGCCAGTTTGTTTATTGATCCTGATCAGAAACAGATTGAAGTTGCACGTGACGTAGGTGCTCAGCAGGTTGAAGTATGCACTTCGGCCTATGCCGAAGCGACACTCGGCGCCAAAGGCATTCACGGAGAGGGTGCAGCGCGCGCGGCACAAGAACTCAGGAGATTGCGTGAGGCAGCAGAGTTGGCAAGGCAATACGGGTTGCACGTTGCTGCTGGACACGGACTTACCTACCGGAACGTAGGGGCGGTTGCGGGCATTTCAGAGGTCACAGAATTCAACATTGGCCACAACATTGTGGCACGCTTCGCACGCGCCACCTCGAAATCCTCTTCGGTGCCCGTCCACGTGTTAACCTGTTTCTCCAGACGCTCACGCGCCAAACGCGCACGAGCTGCGTCGATCTCTTCCGGTCGTTCCGCAACCTCTGCAAGCACCGAGACGCGATCGTCTCTTACTTCAACAAACCCGCCTGAGACATGCAACTGGAAGGGCTTTCCATCTTGAGCATAGGAGAGCACGCCAGTCTGGAGTTGAGAGATCAATGGAGTGTGCCCGGGTAGAATCCCCAACTCACCGCCAAGGCCGGGGACTGTAACCATATCGACCGGCTCGGCGAGTAAACGTCGTTCAGGTGTGACAACTTCAAGTTGGATTTTTTCGGGCATATCAAATTAAAGTATGAAGGAGGAGGGATGAAGGATGGAAAAGACACGCGTTCGGAGTAGCTTTACCATCCTTCCGCCTTCATCCTTCATCCCTGCTTACTGCGCTAGGGTCTTTCCCTTTTCCACGGCCTCTTCAATAGTCCCCACCATGTAAAAGGCCTGTTCGGGCAAATCATCGTGCTTGCCATCGACCACTTCACGGAAGCCCTTGATTGTGTCTTCCAGTTTTACGTACTTGCCCTCAAGTCCGGTGAACTGGGCGGCCACAAAGAACGGCTGCGAGAAGAACTTCTGAATCTTCCGAGCGCGCGAAACGATTAGCTTATCTTCGTCGGAAAGCTCGTCAAGACCAAGAATGGCGATAATGTCCTGCAGGTCTTTGTAGCGCTGCAACACGCGTTTCACATCCTGCGCGGTATCATAATGCTCCTTGCCGATAACACGCGGATCCAAAATGCGCGACGACGAGGTAAGGGGATCGACCGCGGGATAGATTCCCAACTCCACGATCTGGCGCGAGAGCGCGGTGACCGCGTCGAGGTGCGCAAATGTCGTGGCCGGGGCCGGATCGGTGTAGTCGTCGGCAGGCACGTACACCGCCTGAATCGAAGTAATGGATCCGGTCTTAGTCGAGGTGATGCGCTCCTGCATCTCCCCCATTTCCGTCGCCAGGTTAGGCTGATAGCCAACCGCGGAAGGCATGCGGCCCAGCAATGCGGACACTTCTGAACCGGCCTGGGTGAAACGGAAAATGTTGTCAATGAATAGCAGGACATCGAGTCCCTGATCGCGGAAGTATTCGGCCACTGTCAGACCCGAAAGCGCCACACGCAAACGCGCTCCGGGAGGCTCGGTCATCTGACCATAGATCAAGGCCACCTTCGACTTCCCGATAGTACTCATGTCAACCTTGGAAAGGTCAAACTCTCCGGTCGCATGGAAGTGTTTATTGAAAGCATCGCCAAACTGGATGACCTCGGATTCGACCATCTCGCGAAGGAGATCGTTTCCTTCACGCGTGCGTTCACCGACGCCTGCAAAGACCGAGAAACCAGACCTGGCTTTCGCGATGTTGTTGATCAATTCCATCACGATTACCGTCTTGCCTACCCCGGCGCCACCAAACAAGCCAATCTTGCCGCCGCGTAGAAACGGCTGAATCAGATCGATAACCTTGATGCCGGTTTCAAACATCTGCAGCTCAGTCGACTGTTCTTCAAAGGTGGGGGCATGACGATGAATCGGATAACGCTTTTCGTGCTTGACCACTCCAAGCGTATCCACTGGCTCACCAATAACATTGAGTACGCGTCCCAAAGTTCCTTCGCCTACTGGCATAGTGATTGGTCCACCAGTATCAATCGCTTTCATTCCGCGCACCATCCCGTCGGTGGGCAACATCGAAACGGTCCGCACGCGACCTTCTCCCAGATGCTGTTGCACTTCGGCGATCACATCGATGGGAGTCGGCACATCGAAGCCTTCCGAGACAACTCGCAGTGCCTGGTAGATAGGGGGTAGATATTTTCCTTCAAATTCTACGTCGAGAACTGGTCCGATGATTTGCACGACCTTGCCGATATGAGGGCCGTCGTCGCTCGTGTTTCCGTTAGGCCTAGCCATACTGTCTTTGAACTCCTCTTTCGACCTATAAGGCGAAAAAACTGGCAGGATTAAGAGCCAGAGAAGATAACATAAGCATTAATTTCCCGCCAAGCGTATGAGGCCAGCGCATGGGAACAACGCACGGGGCCAGCGGTGGTGTTGCAGCTTGAAAACACTCGCTTCTTCAACTCGAACCAGTAATTCGTCGTGAGCAGTGTTCGGCTTGTTCTGCCGCACCGGTACTCTCTAGACCAGTTGCCCCACTTAACGTCTGGTTGTTAAACTGAGCCTCCCAGATGTCGCCCAAGGACAACCTATAAACCAGCACGCGGAAAAGAAGTTATCTCCATGCTCACATCGGTACCGCCGCACGCGGTCATCAAGAACAGGCTCCTAACAGCTTTGGTTGCCAAGGATTATAGACAACTGCAACCATGTCTGGAGCAGGTGAACTTATCACTTGGCGAAGTGATCTACACAGCTGAGTCGGAAATTGGATATGTTTATTTTCCAGAGAACTCTGTCATCTCCTTGCTCTCTACACTCAACAGCGGCGCAACATCGGAAGTCGGATTGGTGGGTCGCGAAGGTATGGTCGGGCTGACCATATTTCTCGCTGGAACAATAACGCCTGATCAAGCCCTCGTGCAGCTTTCCGGGAGTGCCATGAGAATGAAAGCGGAAGTACTTAAAGACCAACTGCGCGGCGGCGGCGCACTCCAACTACTACTGCTCCATTACACGCGAGCCTTCATCGCTCTCATAAGTCAATCAGTGACTTGCAGCCAACACCATGTGCTCGAACAACGCCTCGCACGCTGGCTCTTGATGATGCGCGACTATGCAGACTCAGATGAACTTACGCTAACCCAGGAAATGATTGCCGCCATGATTGGCTCCAGACGCGCTGGTATCAGTTTGGCCGCTTCGGCCCTCACGAATGAAAACCTGATTCGCACCTCCCGCGGACAGATTACAATTCTTGATCGCGAAGGTTTGGAACGGACAACCTGCGAATGCTATCGACTTATTAAGGACGAGTTTGATCGCCTCTACTCGCGCGACTGACCCGCTTAAAGGGCTGTCGGGAAAAGCCTTTTATTGCTCCCGGCGAGTTCTCCTTCGGAAAGTCTCATTCACACCGCGGCTTTAACCCCGGTAAACCGGGGCTTACTCGGCCGACTCCAGGTGGGGGAACAACTGCCGACAGTCAGGCAACTGGCAGTAGAGTTGCGTGTCAATGCGAATACGGTAGCGAAGGTTTACGCCGAGATGGAACGCTCGGGGGTATTGGAAACGCGCAGAGGTGTAGGAACCTTTGTGTGCGCCCGCCATCACGAAACAACGAGTCGCCAGGGCCATCAAGAGCAACTGCGCGACCTGGTCGACCGTTTTGTCGCCGAAGCGGGAGCAATGGGCTTTTCACTTGATGAGCTGCTTGATCAACTTCAAAGCAGGCGCAGGAAGGAGACGAACACACATGTCTAGCAACTCGAGTCTGGTGCAGACCAGAAGCAATTTACCTGCGACAAACGCGCCCCGAGTTAACGTAGTAGCAGCCGCAGCTTTTCTGTTGCCGTTGGCAATCGGCGGTTTCGCCACCCTGATTACTCAAGGGCCGGTCGGCGTGATTGTTGGGTTCATTCTCGGACTACTGCTGGCGCAATCACCAAAAATCGCGCGACAGTGGGAACGCGGAGTGGTCTTGCGTCTCGGTCGCTATATCGGTTTACGGGGTCCCGGTCTGTTTTGGATCATTCCATTCGTCGATCAATTTCCTCCTGGATCGATCAGCGGGTGATTACGACGAGCTTTGCGGCGGAAGAGACACTGACATCTGATACGGTTCCTGTAAACGTTGATGCCGTACTTTTTTGGATGGTCTTCGATCCCGAAAAGGCAGCGCTCGAAGTGCAGAACTATTCGCAGGCAGTGAGTTGGGCCGCACAAACCGGCTTGCGCGATATCATCGGGAGAACATCACTTACCGATCTGCTGCGAGGACGCGAACGGATTGAGGAGGAGCTGCAAAAGTTGATTGATGAACGGTCAAACCCCTGGGGCGTAACAGTGCAATCAGTGGAAATGCGCGATGTGATCATTCCAGCCGCATTGCAGGACGCCATGTCGCGCGAGGCACAAGCAGCGCGAGAGAAGCAGGCACGGATCATATTGGGCCAGGCTGAGGTAGAAATCGCTCACTCTTTCGAGAAGGCAGCCCAGTCGTATCAGAACAATCCCACTGCTTTGCACCTGAGAGCAATGAACATGTTGTATGAAGGACTGAAAGAGAAGGGTGCATTGATGCTGGTTCCGAGTAGCGCCGTGGAATCCATGGGCATGGGCGGGCTGCTCGGCGCCGCAGCGCTCCGGCAACAATCGCTAACCGGGAGCGATGAGCCACCTGAGTAAGCTGACAAAAATTAGCTTCTTTACGCTCGGGAAGCACTCAGAGCTCTGAATCGATACGAATCTTCATTCTTTGGAGCACCTGGATATCTTCTTCAGTCAGGTCGAGTGTTGTTTCCCCATTTTCACCGTCTTCATCTCCAGCATGCGGGCGTAAACCGATTTCGAGCCTGAGAGTCAACTCCATTTCATACCCCGCGTCCCGCAAACGCTCAATCGCTTCGGCGACCTTCGTCGAATTTTCGACTGATTCGTTTATTGCAGACCCGATTTCCTTGACTATCTCTTTTGCGTCGTCGTCGATTTCCAAAATCGAGTACTTTCTTTTTCTGAAATTACAAAGCTGCAGCCTCGCGTTTCCGTTGATATGCTACGCGAGCGATCAGGGAGGGTCAACCCAATTGTTTCGCCGCTGGAAACTGTTTTTCTTCCTGCCTTTTCAGCCCTGGCCATGCAGAGATTCGACAATGCAAGGTTTAGTTTTCCATTTCACGTTGGGCAGTTGAAGTTATAGACTGTGATCAACTTGTTAAGCGATCGCATTTATTTTGGCGGCCTCGGTTAGGCTCGGGCAGCCAGAAGGTAATCAACTGAAAACGTCAGGTCAAAGCACGTAGATAGCATGGATCGGGATTTTCTATGTATAGAACGATTGGAATTCTAACGGGCGGCGGCGATGCTCCGGGACTGAACGCGGTAATTCGCGCAGTTGTCAAAACTGCTACTTGCGAGCACGGGATGCGCGTGATTGGAATTGAAGACGGCTTTGAAGGATTGCTCGGCGCCACCAAAACGCGGCTGCTTTCTCCAGGCGATGTGCGAGGTCTGCTTCCCCGTGGCGGCACTATCCTGGGCACGCGTAATCGAGGCAAATTTGTTGAGCGCAACGAGAAAGGCGAAGCGATCGAAGGTGACGGCGTTTACCTGGAAGCAATTGCCAACATGAAGGTCCTCGGCATCGACGCTCTCGTCGTTTTGGGCGGCGAAGGTACGCTGACAATCGCGGCTGAATTTGACAAGCGAGGGATTCCGGTCTGTGGTGTTCCCAAAACTATTGATAACGATCTTGCATGCACAGAACTTACATTCGGGTTTGTTACTGCCCTGGATATCGCAACCGAAGCGCTCGACCGCCTGCACACAACCGCCGAGTCCCATGACCGAGTCATGATTTTAGAGGTGATGGGCCGGCATGCGGGTTGGATAGCGCTTCACTCCGGCATCGCCGGCGGTGCGGATGTAATCCTGATTCCGGAGATTCCCTTCTCCATCGCTGCCGTTGCTGAGAAAGTGCATTCACGCGATGTGTCAGGATCCACGTTCAGTATTATTGTTGTCGCCGAAGGGGCTGTGGAGATTGGTCACGAACAAATCTACCAGGATAAGGGTGATGCTCTTCATCGCCCGCGTCTGGGCGGGATCGGTCCATATTGTCGATATGAGTTGGAATCCCAGACTGGGAGGGAGACGCGTTGCGTCGTGCTGGGCCACCTGCAACGGGGCGGCAGGCCCAACGCTTTCGATCGCATGCTTGCCACAAATTATGGTTCTTGCGCAGTCCGGGCTTTAGCTGAGGGGAAAAAAGGCGTTATGGTGGCCTTACAGGCCGGGGATGTGGTAACCGTGCCACTCTCCGAAGCAATTGCTAATATCAAGACGGTGCCGCCGAACGGTCAGCTTGTGCGCACTGCACGCGACACGGGAATCTCTTTCGGCGCACCCGATGAGACCAGATATCACAAGACACTGTAACCTCGAAGGGCACTAAGGCAGATTGCTGCAAATCGATTGCGGGTGAGGAAGGGCGGATCGTTGTCACAAGTAATAAAGCAAAAACTTCAATCAGAGCTTGACGAGCTCGAGTCAGAACTTCGGGTACATTTACCAAAAGAGATCAAGCGCGCGCTCGAGTTTGGGGACCTTCGAGAAAACTCCGAATACCGGGCCGCACTGGATCGACAAAATATGGTTAAGGCTCGGATCGTTGAGCTGAGACAAAGAATCAGTGAGATTGCATCGATTGATCCGAAGCGAGTCCCGCGCGACAAAGCGTCGTATGGTTCAACCCTTGTGCTTTACGACGCGGAAAAGGACGAAGAGGTCACCTTTAGACTTGTGACACCAGAAGAGAGTGATCCACAGGCAGGATTGATCTCTACTACTTCGCCAGTAGGAAAAAGCTTGATGGGCAAGCAAGTGGGGGATGAAGCGGTTGTTCGGACACCTGCGGGGGCTCGCAATTTTGAGATCAGAGAACTGAAAACACTGCACGACGAGATCGAAAAGGAAGGATGAGCTTCAGACCTTCCCCTGTTCTGCACGGTCCTCCACTTCAGCTTCAACAGCAGTTCGCTCGGGCTATCATGAGACTTTATTTGAGGTCTAGTGTCAGACTGTAAACTTCGAGAAGTTTTGGGCATAATGCCCCAAGGAGAGAAACGACCTAAATGTTTGGGGCCAGCATCGGACGCGCCGGTCAGCGAATCATTGACGCCATGGTGCGTTGGCTCGCTTACGGCCACATTAACCCCAACTTTCTCACTGTTATTGGAGTCGCGTTGAATGTCGGTTGTGGTCTACTTTTCGGCTTGGGACATTTCTTTGCCGCTGGAATCACGCTGATCGTTGCCAATCTCTTTGACATGCTCGACGGTCAGGTGGCGCGGCTTTCGGGCCGAGTGACCAGATTTGGCGGCTTTTTGGACTCCTCGTTGGACCGTCTGTCGGACATGGTCATTTTTGTGGGCCTAATGGTCTTTTATGCACGTATCACGGAATTCCATTCAACTCTTAACGTTTTTCTCGCGGGCGCCGGACTAATGGGTTCGGTTATGGTAAGCTACGCGAGCGCCCGGGCAGAGAGTCTCATTCCTAAATGTGATGTGGGTTTTCTGCGCCGGCCAGAACGCGTCGTTCTTTTTATCATCGGAGCTTTAAGCACTCATCCCGGCTCGACGAATTTCTTTGCGAATAGAATGCAGGCCGTCCTGTGGGTGCTCGCAGTCGGTTCGGCAGAAACCGAGAACGTTGAAACGCAATCTTCGTATACACAATCCGGCAGCGGCAGTGAACGCCGTGCGGAACAAAGATTGTTACACAAACCGAGTTAATAAGAACCGGATCCGACTTCAATGACATTCCCGTCTTTCTCCCTTCGAAGCACACCACAATTGACGATCTGTCCCTGTTGCGGCTACAAGTTTAGCGGCACTCTGCGCAACGGCTGCAAGAGTTGTGGCGCTCGTTCCGTTGGCGATGCGCTTCCCAAGCCACAACACGAACTACCATCCTATGGCCGTTCACTCGTACTGGCGATAAGTGGCACATTCGCAGTCATGGTCTTTATGATTGAGACGATCATCGCGATGGTCCCACGCGTGTCTATCTCACTGGGTTTCTGGTCGTGGATTGCAGCTGGCGAAACGGCTGCGTGGCGCCTCAAGTGGGTCGCCCCTCCTGTGTTGTTTGTGATCCTTTGGTTCGGTAGAAAAATTTTTCGTTCAATCGCACGTGCGCCCGAGCGCTTTTGCGGTCTCAAGTATGCGCGGCGTGGCTTGCTGGCTTCCGTGACAGTGGCCCTGCTCATGGCCGCATTGATCGGTATGACTGTACCGGCGCGCGTGCGTCAACACGAAATTGCTGTCGAAGCTGCTTATCAAGCCGGGGTTCGCGCGTTTGACTTTGCATGCTTTGAATATAAACAGCGGCATGGAAGGTTACCTGAAATCGACACCGTTAAAGAGGACTTGGCAACTGTGCCTGATCCGGATGGTTCAATTGCTGCGGTCTTGCGCGACCTGGACACAAGCGGATACAAGCCAACAGCTGATGTGGCCTCCAATGCTAAACAGAGATCTCCTGCCTTACGTGGCGCCGTCATTCGCAGAGTCTCAATGAACTCCCCCACTGATGACCTGCCCTCGCAGGGGTTGTCTTACACAAACTACGAACTGCGTCTTCCCGGACCAGACAAGATCATGGGAACTGATGACGACTGGGTTGGACGCGATGGCGTGATCATGAGAGGCTCTGACCTCGCGAAGGGTGGTGTGGGTCGCACCGCCTCGGCTGGAGCCCTTAGACCGTAAGCGACAGAATGTCGTTCCTCAATCGATTCCGCAAAAAGAAAGAAGACGAATCCTCACGCTTCGCGCGACTCTCAACAACTGGACGCATTGTTGACGGCATGATTATCGATCTGATTTCCGACAGCAACGGCCAAATCATTCAGGTCTGCTATAGCTACGAGATCGGCGGAGTTCAATATGAGTCTTCTCAGGAACTGAATGCGGAACAGCACCAACGCGCCAATGATTACAGGCCAGGCGCCCGCATCATCGTCCGCTACGATCAGAGGCAACATGCAAACTCGATCGTGGTCTAGTCGGTTGTCTGTCCCGATATGCTTCAGCTTGTCGATGACCATCGAAGTAGACTCCGTCGCAAGACAACAAGAAGCTGAAGCGTATCGGACATTAACTTTGAGCCTTGAGCCTTTGAGCTTTACGTGACGTAGACTCTAGTATCGACAATTCGGCTTCGAGTCTGCGCTCGCAAAGTTCAAAGTACAAAGCTCAAAGCAAAACAACTCACTATAGACCATCAACCAGTGATCACGGAATGTTTAGCAAAATCCTGATTGCCAATCGCGGTGAGATTGCAGTACGCATTATCCGTGCTTGCCGCGAACTGGGAATCTCGCCTGTTGCAGTCTATTCGGAAGTTGACGCGGAGTCAGTACATGTGAGGCTGGCTGACGAAGCGGTCTGCATTGGACCCGCACCTTCCCATGATAGCTACCTGAACATTACCGCCATCGTGCGGGCTGCAATCACAACTAAAGCTGAAGCGATCCATCCAGGCTATGGTTTCCTGGCCGAGAACTCGGATTTCGCACGCACAGTAGTAGCAGCTGGTTTGGTATTCATCGGCCCTACTCCGGAGGCGATGGACGTGATGGGACCGAAGACCAGCGCCAGACGCGCCGCCGTGGAGGCGGGAGTCGGAATCGTGCCAGGGAGCGTCGAACCCCTCCTGTCGTTTGCCGAGGCCAAAGAGACTGCGCAGAAGTTCAGGTTTCCCGTCATGTTAAAAGCTGCGGCCGGCGGCGGCGGCAAGGGCATGCGCCTCGTTGGCTCTGTAGAAGCTCTCTTGTCCGCATTTGAAACCGCGCAGACAGAGGCAGCGGCTGCCTTTGGCGACTCCTCGCTGTATCTGGAAAAGGTTGTTGAGCGACCGCGACACATCGAGATACAAATCTTTGCTGACTGCCACGGTAATGTGGTCCATCTTGGTGAGCGTGAGTGCTCAATTCAGCGACGTCATCAGAAGGTCATCGAAGAGTGCCCTTCTCCGATTAACGATCCTGAATTGCGCCGGCGGATGGGTGAGGCGGCTGTGAAGATCGCGCGCGCTGTGAATTACACGGGTGCGGGAACGGTTGAGTTTCTCCTGGCTGATGCCACTCGCGAGTTCTATTTCCTCGAGATGAACACGCGCCTTCAAGTGGAACATCCGGTAACGGAGCTCGTTACAGGATTCGATCTAGTTCGCGAGCAATTTTCAGTGGCCGCCGGAGACGAACTGTCTTTCAAACAGGAAGATGTTCGATGGCAGGGCCACGCAATCGAATGCCGAATCTACGCGGAAGACCCCGAGAACAACTTCTTCCCTTCACCCGGAACAATCAAATACCTCCAGGAGCCCACAGGCCCGGGTATCCGCATCGACAGCGGTGTGCGGCTCAATTCTGAGGTTTCCATACATTACGATCCGATGATAGCGAAACTCGCCGTCTGGGGACACAGTCGCGAGGAAGCAATCGATCGATTAAGACGCGCGCTCGACGAATATGAGGTCTTAGGTATCACCACCACGCTTCCTTTTTTCCGCGAGATGGTAAGAGACCAGCAATTCATCGCCGCTCAGTTGGATACTGACTTCATTACTCGTTTCAATGAGCGCCGGAGTGCCATGGCTACTCAACCGCCGCTGATCGAATCCGATATGGCCCTGATCGCCGCCGCACTCCATCACGCCAAGATCTCACGCCAGTCATCACTTCAAACCGTCGGCCAGGTTTCGAACAGGTGGAAGATGTTCGCCCGGGAAACGCTGAAGCGTCGTCGAGGAATGCGCAGTGGGACGCTCTCGAAGTGGAAGCCCGAATGAAGCTAAGAGCGCGCACAAACGAACAGGAACATAACCTTAACATCGCTTTCTCGGAGGGGCGCGTTGCGGTTGAGGTTGATGGCCGTACCTACGATCTCGAGTGTCGTGAACTGGACGACGGAGCCTACTTGCTTTTCGATAGTACTCGGGTCTATAAGTGCCGCCTCAATAGTTCACCCGCCGCACGCGAGACTTTCAACGTGAGTCTTCGCGGCCGCACCTACGAGATTGCAATAGTTGATCCGAAAAGATTAAGAAACGCGCAGAGCTCTTCACGGCATGAGCACGGATCCGCCGCGATCATTGCTTCGATGCCCGGCAAGGTGGTGCGAGTGCTGGTGGAGATCGGGGCGGAAGTTGAAGCAGGCACGGGAATCGTCGTCGTTGAGGCGATGAAAATGCAGAATGAAATGAAGTCACCGCGGGCAGGTGTCGTCGTTTCACTTGGAGTTGTCTCAGGAGCAACGGTGAATGCCGGGGACGTGCTTGCGGTGGTTGAATAGGGAATGGGAATGAAAGATGAAAGGACAGACAGGGCGACCGAGACACACGGAGATGCGGAGGAAAAACGGTTGAGCGATTCCCGAATCACCGGTCCTGCTATCACTCCCTCTCCAGTTATGGCCGTCTCCGACTTACGCATCCTGCTCTGGGACATAGATGGCACTTTGATTCGCTCAGTGCGCACCGGGGCTTACAAAGTCTATACAATTCCCGCACTGGAAGATGTCTTTGGAACTTCCGGCCAACTTGGACAAATGAGAGTGTCGGGAATGACAGATCTTCAGATCATTGGCGAAGCGCTGCACTCCGAAGGATTCACTCACGATGACATACACGAACGTCTCGATCAACTGCGTGAGCGCTTCATGGAAGAAATGAAAGAGGCCACTGGAAATGGCGAGCAGTTTTTTGAAGTTCTTCCCGGCGTCCCTGAAGTGTTGCAGGCTATCGCCAATCATCCTCGTTACCGTTCCGCTTTGCTAACCGGTAACTTCGAACAGGCGGCGTACTTGAAAATGGAGTTGGTCGCGCTTGCCCATTTTTTCCGGCTACCGGGAGCCTTTGGTGACGAGTCGCACAACCGCAGCGACTTGCCGGCGATCGCGGCGGAGCGAATCCGCCAGCACCTGCAAGTGGATTTTGAGCCTCGGCAATTCATAGTCATTGGCGACACGCCTAATGATGTTGCCTGCGCACGTCACTTCGGCGCCCGTGCATTGGCGGTCGGCACCGGTCGGCTCTTCACAACGGAGGAGATGCTCGCATGCAAACCCGATGCGTGGTTACCGGACCTGGCTGACGTTGAACTGGTTTTGCAAACTCTTGATGAATTGTAATTGAGTGCCTGTCCCCGCAACCGCTTTAGTTCCCCGGAACCGACGGACACCTGGGATTCTTATCCACACTAACGGCCGTCAGCGGTGTCAATTTGTTTCTCTCCAAGATCTGGTTCAAAGGCGGCAGGCTCTCGCCGTTAATCTTTTGCCAGCGAGCCAGGTCCTTCTCCAGGGCAACGCAAGTGGTCGCAACATTTTCCAACGCTGAATTTGCCGGACGAATATCTCCGCTTTGAATCATCGTGACGAATCGCGACAAGTCGCGGTTTACAGCACCAAAGCCCGGAGCGGCAGTCGTCCCGTCCTGAATTTCGCCGAGTTCCTTTTCCAATGCGCCCATGACTGCACTAACTTCCTTCGCCTCTGAATTGCCCACAAGGGATTTCTCCCTGTCAGCCAAAGCCACACGCAAAGTACCCACTTCGTCATATGAGCGATAGCTGATTCCCATCCACGAATCTATGAGTCTCCCGAGATCGAGTTGCGCTTCAAGGTCTGCCTGCGAGATGTGCACCCGCGGATCGAGATTAATAACCAATGATTGTCGATAGACCTGGCCATCAACCGTCAGAACCACCTCGTAATTGCCAGGTACCGCGAGTGGCCCAGGCGGTTGAGAACGAGGCGTCTGGCCGGATACAGCGTGATCGGGAAGGGTGTACTCGATGTAGTCGAGATGTCTGCCGCGAAAGCTGTAGGGCAGCGTCTTAGGAGTCGGCCATTGTAAGTTCCATACAAAACGGTTTAGACCCTGCCTTGTCGTTAGTACCTCGGGCGGAGCGAACCAAAAATCAGGGACGTTTTTCGGCGTATTGTCAGGCGCCGGAGGTTTATTTGAAAAACTTCGCACCGTATTGCCCTTATCGTCGCGAACTTCCAGCGTTAAATCCCTTGCAGTCGCTGTCTTAAGGTAATAATAAACGATGGCTCCATCCGGCGGATTCTCTCCGGCAGGTGTGTCGGCTGGAAGGGGCGTGTCCGGATGGTTGTCCCACCGGACGCGGTACGTGGTTGCGGGCTTGAACAGATAATTCGACTCACGAGTCTCATCATGGACTTGCCGCAGTGGCGATAAATCATCCAGGATCCAAAGCCCGCGTCCGTAAGTTGCCACAACGAGATCGTTTCCGTGCACATTAAGATCGCGCACAGATGTCGTTGGGAGGTTGAGTTGCAACGGCTGCCAGCGATTTCCGCTATCGAAAGATACATACACTCCGTTTTCCGTGCCTGCGTAGACCAATCCCTGTCTCGCCGGATCCTCTCGGACAACGCGCGCGATGCCTGCGTCCGGCAGGCCCGCAACAATCTTTACCCATGTTTTCCCAGCATCGTGAGTACGAAAAATGTAAGGATGCAAATCATTGCGTGTTGCTGATGCCGCGATGACATAAGCTGTATTCCCGTCAACCGGAGAAGCTTCGATCAATGTGATGTTGCTATCGCGTTGAAGGTCCGGAGGCGTGACGTTGTACCAGTTCATTCCATTATCGCGTGTGAGTTGCACAATACCGGTACTTGTTCCGACCCAAATTTCTCCTGTTTGTGCCGCTGATGGCGCAATCGTCTGGATCACTCCTTGTGTATTTGCTGATGCCTTTGTGGCTGTTAAGTCAGGGCTGATCTCCTGCCAGGTCCGGGAGCCGTCGCTCGTTTTCAGCACGTATTGCATACCGACATAAAGGGTCGTTGGGTCGCGTGGTGAAAAAACGAGCGGCGTCTCCCACGTGTAACGATACTTTGCGCCGGGAGCAAAGACGGTTGAGATCTGTCCTGTGGTCCGGTCCATGCGCAGCACCGAGCCATACCAGCCGACGGAATAAATGAGATTCAGGTTTGCCGGATCAGGAGCAATGTAGCCGCTTTCGAAGGAACCTGTCGAAAACCAGTCACGATAGGTGATCAGGCCGAAGTCGCTCCGACTTGGCACGGCGACTGAGCCGCTGTCTTGTTGCGACGCGTAGGCACGATATGGAAACGCGTTATCAGTAATGACATGATAGAGTTGCCCGGTCGGCTGATTGAACCACGAACTCCACGTATGACCACCGTCCACGCTGATGATCGCACCTTGATCTGAGCCGAGGAGCATCCGCTGCGAATCATCGGGAGAAATCCACAGGACATGTTGGTCCTCGCCACTCGGCGCGCCTTTGTAGGATACAAAGGTCTTGCCGCCGTCGGTCGAGCGATACATGGAAGTCTGCATGACATAGACAACGTCCTTGTTGCGCGGATCAACGTAGGTACGACCAAAAAAAGTACTACCGAGGATTCTGGGGTCGGTAGTGCCGCGGTACCAGTTGGCCCCGCCATCATCTGAGCGGAAAAATCCCGAGTTGATGATCGCGTAGACCCGTTTGCCATCTGTGCCTGATGCGACTGCGATCCCGATGCTGCCACGTCCGGTCTCCGGCAAGCCCGTGCCGCTGATTGGTTGCCAGGTTGTGCCTTCGTCAGTCGACTTGAAGATCTGCGAGTCGCTGCCGAGAGCCCTTCTTTGGTTCGGATCGATTTGGAGATTGTAAGTTGCCGCGTAGACGATGTGGGAGTTGTCAGGCGCAGCCCCCATGTCAACAACGCTGATTTTCTCGTCTTTGAAGAAGACTTTGTTCCAGGTCTTACCGCCGTCCGTTGTCTTAAACACTCCGCGCGCGAGTCCGGGAGAAAAGTAATTACGGGCTGCGACCAGCACGATATTCGGGTCACCGGGATCGACGAGTATCGCCGAAATGTAGCGCGTCTCGCGTAACCCGACGTTGGTCCAGGTAACTCCGCCATCGATCGATTTGTAGACACCATTACCTTCGGTCTCCTCGCCGGTCCCTACATAAATAATGTTTGAGTTTGACGGCGCCAGCGCTAACGCTCCAATCGACGCGACGTGCACATCATCGAAGACTGGTTTCCACACGCGTCCTCCGTCCGTTGTCTTCCACACGCCTCCGCCCGGCGTGCCGAAATAATAGACGGCCGGGTTGCCCGGAATCCCAGCTACGGCAGTTACTCGGCCAGCACGATGGGGCCCTACCAGGCGCCACCTCATACCCGAAAATGAATCCGGATCGTGTTGTTGTCCCCGCACCACTCCAGTCTCCGACAGTGAGCCAGCCGCAGCCATCAGTAGACTTAATATAACGGCTCGAGAGAGACGATTGATTCGACTGCCGGACGCAGTCACTAGTGGGTTGTCAGTGCTGTTCGCAAGCGCACAGGGATAGGCTCGAGAGGTAATCAAACGGGTTTGCTCCACCAGCACGAATGGCAAAACATTAAAGAGAATCACGATGTACCCTCCAGGGATTGATGATAAGGATTGGCAGAGCAAACGGCCGTAAAAACTGACCCACCGGCCAGTAGCTGATTAGCGGGCCGATATGGTTGGTCCATACTGACTCAAACCTGGCTGAGCGATCAAATTCGATGAAAGCCCTTGAGAATATCTCTCGTCTTGAGACGCAGAATTACCGGCCGGCCGTGAGGGCAGGTGGTGGGTGATGAGGTTTGCAGCAGACGATCGATGAGCCAGCGCATTTTTTCCGGTGCCAGGGGCATCTTCACTTTGATGGCCGCGTGACAGGCGAGCGAAGCCGCGATCTCATCGCGTAAGGTCTCGCGAGCGGTGCTTTTCTTCTCGGCGTCGACCGTCTCCAGCAATTCTGAAAGCATGTTGCGAGCTTCGCTCGGCGGCAGGTCAGCGGGCGTGGCCTTGATGGCTACTGTGCGGCCGGAGAGGCGCATTAATTCAAACCCATAGTTTTCCAGCTCCGGTGCCAGTTGATCAAAGACGGCTGCCTGCGCCGGCGTCAAATCAAACGTCTCGGGCACCAGCAACTGCTGCGATTCCGAACGGCGTTCTGATTCCAGCGCACGATACTTGTCGAATAAGATCCGCTCGTGAGCCACGTGTTGATCGATCAGCAAAAGACCCTCGTCATCCGTAGCGATGATAAAGCTCTCGTCGAGCTGGCCGAGAGGGCGGATATTGGCGGAAAGAGATTCAGCTGTTAATTCGCGAGCGAACTTTTCAGCAGAGTTTAGCGGAGGTAAGGCTGATGGTTTGGTGGTCTGTTGCGCTTCGTCTGATCCAGGCTCGTGCCGGATCGGTGAAGGCAGCCGTGGCGGTGAGACCACTGCGCCCCCTGCTCCGTTATCAGAAACCTCCTGTTCCTGTTCGGCCAGCGCAACTTCAACCGAAGTCATGAATGATGCGAAGTCAATCCGAGACTGCAGTTGCTCAATTGTATCCCGTTCCTTTCGAGCGGTTGCATCATCAACGCGCTGACTCAGAACTGATTCAGTTTCTCCCGGCGGATCCGGAACCGCCGGCAGCGACATTGTCGCGGATGCACTTGCCGTCTGTATTTGATTGTCTCTAACCGGAGAAGCTTCTCGTTCCTCACGCACATATCCGGCGCTTGCCAATGCAGCCCTTACTGATTCACGGACGGAATCCGCTACGGCAGACGCGCGACGAAATCGCACTTCCGTTTTCGCCGGATGAACGTTGACATCTACTTCTTCCAGTGGTGTCTCAATAAACAAAAGTGCTGCGGGATAGACCCCATGTGGCAAGATCGAGCGATAGCCTTCGGATAGTGCGCGGCCAATAAGACGATCGCGCACAAATCTACGGTTAACGAAAAGGTATTGCGAGTCGCGAGTGGTGCGACGATCGCGCGGCGCCGAAATATAACCCTTAATTCGCGCAACCTGCGGGTGTCCCCCGCTGACTTCCAACAGATTTTCTAAAAACTCCGCGCCAAAGATTTGGTAGGCACGTTCGCGAAGGCTCTGGGCGGGCACAACACGCAGGACTTCCCGCCCGTTATTTGTAAACGTGAAGGCGATTTCCGGGTGCGCCAGGGCATAGTGGGTAACCAGATTCGTCAGATGGAAAGTCTCAGTCGCTTCTGAGCGCAAAAACTTGCGTCGCGCTGGAACGTTAAAGAAAAGATCCCGCACAGCGGTGGTTGTGCCCCGCGGGTGCGCCGCGTCTTTAACGTCCCGCATGCGTCCGCCGTCGATGGTCACGCGCGTTGCCGCACTTGCGTCTTCTGTCCTGGTGATTAGTTCCACACGGGCCACGGAGGCTATTGAAGCAAGCGCCTCCCCGCGAAAGCCCAGGGTGGCGATGGCCGCGAGATCATCAGACCCCCGAATCTTCGAGGTAGCATGTCGCTCAAAGGCGAGCACGGCGTCGTCCCGTACCATCCCCTCCCCGTCATCAGAAATCTTCAGCAGCCGCCGGCCTCCTGCTTCAATGTCTATGCTTATGCGCGCGGCACCGGCGTCGATCGAATTCTCGATGAGTTCTTTCGCCACTGAAGCCGGGCGTTCGACAACTTCTCCCGCGGCTATCTGGTTTGCTACGTGATCGGGAAGGACTCGGATGATCGACATTGGTTATTGGATTTGAATTTCGTGTTGGTGCTGTGTGCTTGTGCTTTCTTAATTAGTGTGCATGTTCGAGGTTGAAGGGCACTGCAACCGGAAAACAAAGAACAAAACACAAAGTACTAAGCCTAAAGCACTACGTTCACAAATACACCACCTGGTGTTCATTGCTTCCGAGATTAATCGCGTTATAGATCCAATCAATTACGTAGGTGCCGTGGCGAGCCAGCAGCGACGTGATGTTGATATGGCGTTCCTGCAGAGCTTTGTTTGGATACAGCTGGTCGAAAGCCCTTTGCAACTGTCGATGCGCGGTTTCATCGCGAGCCATCT
>WNFY01004032.1_pt1 | contig 24318 bp, 22 predicted proteins | sample 5400091 | NCBI WGS metagenome assembly WNFY01 (sample SAMN13153364, study PRJNA577476) | soil metagenome | isolation source: 60 cm soil or saprolite under grassland replicate 1 | place: USA:California | collected 2016-06-15 | reverse complement strand
TCATACTTTGCACCAACAGTAAGTGTGGGTACTTTAATATTTTTAAGATCATTTTTTCTGTCCCACTTTATTAATCTGCCACCTGTTTTAAATTCACTTGGGCCCTGCATCATCACATAAATTTCTTCATTGTAATGTTTAAATGCACGCAATAGAGGATCGGGCCATTCTGGTAAACGGCACAAATGCTGGGTATAATATTCACTGAATACAAGCGCCTGATAAGTAGAATCTTTATACTGGTTTAATGCCTCGTAAGCCTGCAAAGAATCAACCAGCGATTTACGCATAAGACCCTTTAAATTATCCTGGTATTTTAAAGCGTATTCCATAGCAAGCAATCCGCCCCATGAGTTGCCGAGTAAATAAAAATTGTCTTTATTCAAGCCAAGCGCTTTGCGCACCTGTTCCACTTCTTCTACAAAATGTTCGGTTGTCCATAAGCTGCTGTCTTTTGGCTGATCAGAGTAATAAGAACCGAGCTGATCATATTCGATCATCTCAAAACCTTCGCGCGGAAAAAAACTTTCAAAACATTCCATGTATTCATGTGTAAATGCAGGATCGCCATGTAACAACAATACTTTTATGCGCGGATTATTGCCAATGGTTTTTGTCCATACATGAAAATTGCCAACAGGTGTTTGAATGGGAATCATTTTTACACCGCCAGTTTGTACACCCGAATCCTGCGGAGCAAAATAATCATGAACAATCATGCTTTGCTGTTGCTGCGTTTTCTGGGTGCATGCAGCGAATACAATTAAAAATAGGGGAATCAGTTTTCTCATATAGCAAGTTTTGATTGAAGTTAATGATTCCTGTTCTTGTGTTAATTCACCAATTATTTTATTTTTTCCTTCGCAATCTCTCTCCGCAAGATTTATGTTTAGCTGAGGACACGCAGCATTCCCGTTCTTAAATTAATTTACCAATTATTCTATTTTTATCTTCAGCAAAATTTTTTAACCGGCATTCATATCAGCGTCTAACATAAAACTTTTAGGGCACAATGAAATCACACGCTTCAGCTAAGGTCAGGTCGCTTCTTCAGTTATATGAAATCCTTCCTGACGATGAGCGAATAATAGTTGATATTCTAAGACAAATAATTATTGAGAATTTACCTGCAACATTTAAAGAAAAAATATCTTTTAATGTTCCATTTTTTTATGGAAAAAAAGGAGTTTGTATTATTTGGCCGTCCACAATTCCAGGAGGAGGAATAAAGAAAGGAGTCTTATTAGGATTTTGGTATGGCAATAAACTAAAAGATGCCGACAATTATCTTACCCATGGCACTAATAAACAAATATTTTACAAAATCTATCATTCTGCTGATGATATTAAAGAGAAAGCAATTGTAAAACTTTTAAAGGAAGCTGTTGAATTGGATAGCCGATGGTAAGTTACCAAAAGGATAAGAATAAAAATTGTTAGAAACATCGTATCATTATGTTCTTGCTTTTTGGTATTACTTCATTCAACGGAAATCTCTTGCGCAGGCAACAAAAATTATTTTATCAATCGTATACTGAAAGGGTACCTGTATAATTTTCCTTCACTCGCTCTTATTGTTGCGACGATAACTAATACCAGTGAAATGATACCGACTACCCAGGCAACCAGAATTCCGATAATTGAAATGAAAAGAATGATAATAATGATTGCCACTGTTATTTGAAAATTCAACGATTCTTTGGCATGCCACTCCACGAATCTTGATTCATTCTTTTTTACGAGATAAATTATTAAAGGAGCATACAAGCGTTAAAATATGCGATAAGACAGCCAGTGTTTTTTCATCGCTTGTGGGAATATAATCGGGTTGCATTTCGGTTCCAAGAAAAGTGTTCTCAGGCATACAAGGTTAATTTTAGTGAAGGTAAATAAAGCAGCACAATTCTGCAAGCATTATGCATAAGCTTTTTCTTTACTCTTAACTACGGCATTATGCATAAGCTTAAGAAAACGATGCAGCATGTTCATGTCTTTTACATCATCAACCACAAGTAAAAAGTTTTTTGCTACCTGCTTTAGCCTTGCTTTATTGGTACCAGTTTGCAAGTACTGCAATATGTTTTTAAAGATATCAGATTCAAAATAAGATGAGTCATTTTTATTGATAAAATAAAAACGCAAAGTTTCATTTTTCAAAACTATTTTTTCAAAGCCAAGATCTACTGCAAGCCATCTGCAGCGGACAGTAGAAAAAAGATCTTCTACAGATTTTGGCATAAAACCAAAACGATCAATCATTTCTGTATGAAAAGCCAGGAGGTCTTGTTCAGTTTCACAATTATCCAGTCTTGTATAAAGTGATAAACGTTCTGTAATGCTTTCTACATAATCATCCGGAATAAGGATTTCAAGATCGGTATCAATAGTACAATCACTCACAAAATCATCCTGCCTGCTTATCTCTTCTTTGAACAGATCTTTAAATGCAGTACGTTTTAATTCCCGAATAGCTTCATCAAGAATTTTCTGATACATTTCAAAACCTATCTCTGCCATAAAACCACTTTGCTCACCACCCAGCATATTACCGGCGCCACGTATATCAAGGTCACGCATTGCAATCTGGAAGCCGCTTCCCAAATCACTGAATTGTTCCAGTGTTTGTAAACGCTTTCTTGAATCAGTGGGCAATGTGCTAAGCGGTGGTGACAATAAATAACAAAATGCTTTCCTGTTGCTTCGGCCAGCTCTTCCACGCAACTGGTGAAGATCGCTTAAACCAAACTGGTGTGCATTGTTTACGATGATCGTGTTGACGTTTGGAATATCCACACCGCTTTCAACAATATTGGTGCAGACAAGCACATCATATTTTCGATCAATAAAATCAAGAATTCTTTCTTCCAGTTCATGACCTTCTAACTGGCCATGCGCGAAGCCAATGCTTAAATCAGGACATAAACTTTGTATTAACGCAGCCATTTCCGGCAAACCCTGTACCCTGTTGTGAATAAAGAAAACCTGACCTCCTCTTTCAGCTTCAAAATAAATTGCATCGCGTATAAAATCATCGTTGAATACACGCACTTCTGTTTGTATAGGCTGGCGATTTGGCGGAGGTGTATTGATGATACTCAAATCTCTTGCACCCATCAAACTAAACTGAAGTGTACGTGGAATTGGTGTGGCTGTGAGTGTAAGACAATCGACATTTGTTTTTAATGTTTTTAATTTCTCTTTATGCGCTACACCAAATTTCTGCTCCTCATCAACTATCATAATGCCAAGCTCTTTAAACTTAACTTCCTTACCCAATAAACCATGCGTGCCAATAATTATATCAATCTTACCCTCTTCCAACTTTTTCAGTGTTTCCTTTTTTTCTTTGGAAGATTTAAAACGATTGATATAATCGATGGTAACAGGAAAATCTTTTAGCCTGTCTGTAAATGTCTTATAATGTTGAAATGCAAGAATAGTAGTTGGGACAAGCACTGCAGCCTGCTTTCCATCTACACATGTTTTAAAAGCAGCACGAATCGCAACTTCTGTTTTACCAAAGCCCACATCGCCACATACCAATCTGTCCATTGGCGCAGGGCTTTCCATATCTTTCTTTACATCGGCAGTGGCTTTGCTCTGGTCAGGTGTGTCTTCATAAATAAAAGACGCTTCAAGTTCTGTTTGTAAATAAGTATCGGGTGAATGTGCAAAGCCATGTTGTGCTTTTCGTTGAGCATATAATTTTATTAAATCGAAAGCAATCTCTTTTACTTTCGTCTTTGTCTTTTCTTTTAACCTGTTCCAAACATCACTGCCAAGTTTATTTATTTTTGGAACGGTTCCTTCCTTGCCTGTATACTTTGAAATTTTATGGAGTGAATTAATATTAACGTAAAGAAGATCACTGTCTCTGTAAATAATTCTTACTGCCTCCTGCAATTTTCCATTCACTTCAATTTTTTGAAGACCACTGTAAGTGCCCACGCCATGATCAATATGCGTAACATAATCTCCGGGTTGCAGATCACGAAGCGTTTTAAGTGTTAGGGCTTTATTCTTGCTGTAAGCCTGTTTTACGCGATACTTATGATACCGCTGAAATATCTGGTGATCTGTGTAACATAGTATTTTAAGGTCTTCATCAATAAATCCTTCATGAATAGAAGTAGCAACTGGTATAAACTGAATTTCAGTACTAAGGTCTGCAAAAATGCTGTTTAATCTTTCTAGCTGTTTTGCCTGTTCTGCAAAAATATATATGCTGTAGCCTGTGTCTTCATGTGCTTTCAGATCTTTGATAAGCAGATCAAATTGCCGGTTAAATGCAGGCTGCATTTTTGTAGTGAATTCAATTTCAAAATTTGAAAGTTGCGGACTGTAGCCAAATTCTACAATGTGTCTTGATAGCAGTTGTTTTTCTATGGTATCATGATTTACAAAATCATCGGCGCTTACTTCCTTCACAACTTTGTTATCATCGTCATCATCGCTACCCTGCATGGTGAGTCCATCTTTCAGCATAGCTAAAAATCCTTCCAAATCTTCTTCCTGTTCAATTATTTTTTCTTTTATTACATCCCAATCTTTCAACCACACAATAGTATTTTCCGGCAAAAAATCAAGCAGGGAAACTTTATCAGTACTTTCAAATTGTGTTTCTACATTTGGAATAATGCTTACCTGTAATAATTTTCTTTCGCTCAACTGTGTTTCAGGATCAAATATGCGAATGCTGTCAACTTCATTTCCAAATAATTCAACACGGTATGGTTTTTCATTACCAAAAGAATAGATATCGAGAATGCCGCCACGCAATGCAAACTGTCCCGGTTCGTATACAAAATCAATGCGCTCAAATCCATACATCACAAACAACTCCATTAAACTATCAGGATTAATGGTATCATTTGTTTTAATGCTGATAATATTGCCGCTAAGTGTTTTTGGCAACACAACTTTTTCAAATAAAGCTTCGGGATAAGTAACGATTATTTTTTTATTTCCTCCTGCAGATAACTTTGTAAGCGCTTCAGTTCTCAGCATTACATGCGACGAGTTGAGGAGCTTAAAATTCTTCCTATTTTTAAATGAAGAGGGAAAATAAAACAGATCTAAGGCGTTCGTAAGATTTTCTATTGTATTATGAAAATAAGCAGCTTCTTCTGCATCATTCAATACAATCAAATGATTTAGTTCTTTGCAGTTTGGATGCATAAACACACTGCTTACTACAAACTCTGCACTGCTGCCCTGTAAATTTTTGAGGAAGATTTTTTGGGTATCGGCAAAAGAAAGCCTGTCCGCCAATTGAAAAAGACGGGGCGAATTTTGATACTTCTCTAATAACGCACTTAAATTCATAACGCCGGCGGCAAAGGTAAAGTAAAGCTTTGAGCTATGAGCGCTGAACCGTGGATATAATGTTTTTATTAGGAAATTTTTATCGGCAAAATCCTCTGAATGAGTTGTGCTTTACCTCAGAACGTTTAAGACACACAACAGGTGACACTATAATAATAATCAAATGCTTATTACCAAATATTCTTCCATTCTTTACAAAACAAAAAAAGAGATGAAAATTTATCTCATCTCTTTTCTCCTAATCTTTTTTCTGTATCAAAAAAAAACATGATTCTTTTTACGCCACTTTCAACATGCTCAGTTTGCTCTTGTTTATTTTCTGTGCAGCATAGTCTAATGTTACATCCAGCTTCTTAATTCCTGAACCGGGCAATTCAAACATGGCATCAGTAAGAATATGTTCGCAAATACTTCTCAAACCTCTTGCACCAAGTTTATATTCAAGTGCTTTTTGTACCATGAAATCAAGTACAGCATTTTCCACATGCAATTCAATGTTTTCATAGCCAAACAAACGGGTATATTGTTTAATGAGGCTATTCTTAGGTTCTGTTAAAATAGAACGCAGTGTTTGTGCATCCAATGGACTAAGATGCGTAACCACGGGCAGACGACCCAACAACTCCGGAATTAGACCAAAGCTTTTTAAATCCTGTGCAGTTATAAATTGCAACAGGTTATGACGCTGTGCATCCTGTTCATTTTTATTTACATTGAAACCAATAGCGTTAGTATTAATACGACGCGCAATTATTTTCTCAATTCCATCAAAAGCACCTCCGCAAATAAATAAAATATTGCTTGTGTTTAATTTTATCATTTTTTGTTCCGGATGCTTACGACCGCCCTGAGGAGGCACGAGCACTTCTGTTCCCTCCAGCATTTTGAGCAAACCTTGTTGCACACCTTCACCGCTCACATCACGTGTAATAGATGGATTATCTCCTTTTCTTGCAATTTTATCCAATTCATCGATGTACACAATTCCTTTCTCTGCCGCAGCTATATCATAGTTACAAACCTGTAATAAACGTGTAAGCATGCTTTCCACATCTTCGCCAACATAACCTGCTTCTGTAAAAACAGTAGCATCTACAATGGCAAAGGGAACATTCAATAAGCGGGCAATTGTTTTTGCCAACAGTGTTTTACCTGTTCCGGTTTCGCCCACCATAATGATATTACTCTTTTCAATTTCTACATCATCGGTCTGTTGTTTTTGGGTGATACGTTTGTAATGATTATAAACAGCTACTGATAAAATTTTTTTTGCATCATCCTGGCCAATTACATATTGGTCAAGAAATTCTTTTATCTCGATGGGTTTACGAATATTAAAGCGGTATTGTGTTGCCTGTACTTCATGCCTTTGTTCCAGTTCCTGCACAATAATTTCCTGGGCATGCTCTACGCAGTTCTCACAAATATGCCCCTCCTGGCCTGCAATGAGTATTTTTACCTCATCACGGCTGCGGCCACAAAAAGAGCAATGGAGATTTGTTTGTTTTGCCATATAGAATTACGATTTTCCTGTTTTTGAGGATATTAGTCTGCAAAAATAAGAAAACCACCGCAGACAGTGGTTTTAAAGAAGAAATTTAACTGTCAAAATGTTATATTTTATCTATCACCTTGTCAACAATGCCATAGGCGACCGCTTCATTTGCATCCATCCAGTAATCGCGATCAAAATCTTTCATAATCTGGTCAACAGTCTTGCCACAGTTCTGTGCAAGGATCTTAGCGCCTATTTCTTTTGTTTTACGCATTTGCGCAGCCTGTATTTCTATATCCGCAGAAGTGGCCTGGTAATAACCTCCAAGGCTTGGCTGATGTATCATCACTTCCGCATGAGGATAAACAAAACGACGGCCTTTCACACCGGCGCTTAATAAAATAGAACCCATGCTTGCCGCAAGACCCATACAAATAGTGCTCACCGGGGATTTCATTAACTTAATGGTATCATACATAACCATGCCACTTGTTACCATACCACCGGGGCTGTTTATATAAAATTTTATCTCTTCGCCCGGTTTATCGGCATCAAGTAACATCATTTTTGAAACAACATCTCTTGCAGTTCTATCATCAACCACACCCCATAAATACACAGCTCTTTTTTGCAGAAAAAGCTGTTCCATTTTTTTCAAAAGAAAGGGACTTCGTTGTTCTTCTTTTTCTTCTTTTTCATTTTTTTCTTCGTCGTCCATAATCGGGTGTATAATATATTTTGAATGTACCATGATTATTTGTTCTAAGTTTTATGTTTAAAATTTTTATGTACCCAACTCCATTTCTTTATTCAGCTTCTGTTGCGTCGCACTCTTATACTTTTGCCCGTTAATCATCAATTGTGGTTATCAATAAACCTCACGTTTTATATTTTAATTGATGAATAAAGTTCTAAGCGTTGAAGTGAGTGACACAAGAGGCGATGCTATAAAGAACTAAAGCTGATAAACAAAAATTTATTTCTTTTCCTTTTTCGGATTCTTAATCAATACCTCATCCACCAAACCGTATTCTTTACTTTCTTCAGCCGTCATCCAGAAATCACGGTCGCAATCAATCGCCACCTGCTCTACCGGCTTGCCTGTGTGAAAAGAAATGATATTGTATAGTTCCTGTTTTGTCTTCTTTATTTCACGGGCAGTTATTTCAATATCTGTAGCCTGGCCGCCAATACCACCACTGGGTTGGTGCAACATAACACGGCTATGCTTTAGAGCGCTGCGTTTGCCTTTAACGCCGGCACACATTAAAATAGCACCCATACTTGCAGCCATACCTGTACAGATAGTTGCGATTTCAGGCGTAACAAACTGCATGGTATCATAAATACCTAAGCCTGCATATACACCTCCACCCGGGCTGTTGATATACATCTGAATATCGCGGGAACGATCGGTACTGTCTAAAAAAAGTAGCTGGGCAGTAACGATATTGGCTACATAATCATTAATAGGCTCACCCATAAAAATAATACGGTCCATCATAAGCCGGCTGAATACATCCATACTCGCTACATTCAACGGACGCTCTTCAATAATGTATGGCGTGAGGCTGGTAACATTATGTTGCAGATAACCATGCAGGGTATTGCTGCTGATACCTCTGTGCTTTACAGCATATTTTTCAAATTCCTTTCCAAAGTCCATAATTATTATTTTTCAATTGAGATAAATGTTTTGCTAAAATCATTCAGGGTTTATACCAAATACCATGCAAACTACGGCTTGGCGACAAAAGGGCAGAAAAAGTTGCCAGTCTTCAGTCTCCAGTTTGCAGTTTTTATAGTCCCTGTTTTCGATTATCTGCTTGCTCTTCCCAATCCCCAATCCCAATCCGATTATTATTGCCTACTGCTGACTGCTAAAGTTATTCAAGAAAATCATCCTCTTCTTTTATATTGTACTTGTCAAATACTTTGTTAATAGCACCGGCAAAGAATGGAAATTTTTCTTTTGCAAAATCCTTTATTACCTCTATAGCTTTGTAAGCCTGCTCTTCAGTAAGCCCTTCAGTAGTCAGGCGATCTATCAGCTCTTTCATATTTGTGAATCTTCTTTATCAAAAATTTTTATCAAAGAGCTAAAGGTAATAATGCTATACAGAACTACAAAACAGTATGCAATGCTGAAAGTTTAAAGATAAAAAACAAAAAACCGGGCGAACATAGTCACCCGGTTAAAAATATTTTTGCAACTTAAAATATGAATGCTCTTAATGATGATGGTGATGCACCTTTTCTGCAAAATCTTCTGGACTTATATTTTCATCTGTTACCTGAACCTGTTGCTCCAGCAATGCAAAAAGTTTATTGGTTTGTAATCTTATGTAAGTTTCTTCTACAAATTTCTGGTCCTTCATCATGCGGTTTGCATATTCATCCATCCAGGGAGCTTCATCAAGTGAACGCTTTCCCATATAACCTCTAATTTGCTGTACAGCAAATTCTTTTATTTCCTCAGGGTCAATACTTATTTTATTATCATTGAGCAATTTAGTGCTAATCAAAGTCCATTTTAACTGGTTGACAAAAGAAGGGTATTCCTTTTCTGCCTCATCGTCAGTTTTGGGTTTTTCGCTTCCATCTTTTAACCATCTTTTCAAAAAGTTTTCAGGAAAATCCATCTCTGTATGATCTACCAGATGATGATAGATTTGGTCATGCACCTGGTTTATGCTTTGGGTATTATAATGGTTTTCAATTTCAACCTTTACCGCATTACGAAATTCTTCTTCCGAAGTAATGCCCCGGCCGGGATAAACAGCCTCGAAAAGTTCTTCATTCATTTCAGCTTTTTCTACAAAACCTATTTTTGTAATTGTCAACTTAAAGAACTTATCTGCATGCGCTGTATTATTTTTATCCAGTCCAAGATCATCCATTACAAATTCCCTTTCCTTATCTTCAAAAGCCTTGCTCAACTTTATTATAATACTTTCATCTTTTTTCTTTCCCATTAGTTCCCCGCGGGTATCCTCTGAAAAATATTTTACCAATAAAGAATTCGTTTTACTAATACCACCTTCAATCTCGTTGCCATTTTCATCTGTCTCGGTAAATTGAATATTCAAAATATCTTCCTCATTGTCTACAGTTCCGGGCTCTGTCATCTTTCCATTACGAACTTTTAGCCGGTTTACTTCATCATTCACCATTTCATCTGTAATCTGAACATAATAGCGCGTAACATGAATATTTTTTATATCAACTTCAAACGAAGGCTTTAAGCCCACTTCAAAGGCGAATGAATAATCATTGGGATTATTAAGATCAAGCATGCGCGAATCGCTTTCCAAAGGAAGTGGCTGGGCAAAAATATCGAGTTGCTCATTCGCCATATAATCACTGAGCTGTTTTTCTACCGTACGTAAAATTTCATCGGTAAATACACTCTGCCCATACATTTTCTTTACAAGACTTGCACTATGTAGTGCGGGTGGAGGGACTCGAACCCCCATGCCTTACGGCGTTAGATCCTAAGTCTAATACGTCTACCAATTTCGCCACACCCGCATTTTAAGGTTCAAAATTCAAGTTTCAAGGCGCAAGGCTTAAGTTCTATCTGCTTTCAGATTCTTGAATCTTTAGTCAAAGGGGCGCAAAAATAGGAAATTTACGGCATTGGGCAAATCGTGTTTCTTGTTAATATGTTTCTAGACTTTTATGTGCCGGTCTGTATTGCTGCTATTAAACTGCCGTTGCGTCGCACTCTTTTACACTTTGTTCTTTATTCTGTATAGTACCGCCTCACTTTAAAATTTATACCTTTCAATTTTAGCAATTATCGGGTTTGCCTGCGAAGCATGTCATAATACTTTTGTGTTATGATAAATTATAAACACGTAGAAGTTATGACAGATTATCAACGAATAGAAAAAGCAATACACTACATCAAAGAAAATTTTCAACAACAACCGGAGCTGGATGATGTTGCAAAGAGTGTGTATTTAAGTCCATATCATTTTCAGCGGGTGTTTAAAGAATGGGCTGGCGTGAGTCCTAAAAAATTTTTACAATATATTAGTGTCGAGCACGCAAAAAATCTTTTGAAACAAAATCTCTCTGTTTCTGATGCTACATTTGAAACCGGATTATCAAGTCCCGGTCGTTTGCATGACCTGTTTATCTCCATCGAAGGCATGACGCCGGGTGAATATAAAAATGGCGGAGAAAATTTGGAGATCAATTACAGTTATGCTGAAACGCCCTTTGGAGATATTATCATTGCTTCCACACAAAAAGGTATTTGTCATATTGCTTTTATGCAGGATGACACAGATGAATTAAATAATTTATGCCAGCTTTTTCCGAAGGCGGGTTTTCATCAAAAGACAGATCTGCTGCAACAAAATGCATTAAAAGTTTTTACAGATGACTGGAATAATTTATCAAAAATAAAATTGCATCTTAAAGCAACACCTTTTCAATTAAAGGTATGGCAGGCATTGTTGAATATTCCTTTAGGCGGCGTAAGTACTTATTCCAATCTTGCAAAAAATATTCAATTGCCTAACGGTTCAAGAGCAGTAGGTACGGCATGCGGAGGTAATCCTGTCGCTTATTTAATTCCCTGTCATCGTGTAATAAAATCAACAGGATTGATCGGTGAATATCATTGGGGCAGCACACGCAAAACAGCTATTCTTGGTTGGGAAGCTGCACATGCTTTTGGAGAGTAATTAAGCAAGTATCGGGTTGTAATGATATAAGAGGCATTGGAACTTTGTTTTACAAAAAATATTTTATGGCAAAGTTTAAAATTGTATCACTCTCAAAAGAGTATGCCGAAAAAATAAGAAGCACAAGACAAGATTGTTTTGGTCACGAAGTGATTGAGCAAGTTGCTACCGGTCATGGACCATGCAGGGTATCATTAAAACCATTCAGACCCGGTATAGACAAACGTTTATTGCTAAGCCACAGTCCGTTTGAGATAGATAATGCATTTAATCAGCCAGGCCCTGTTTTCATTTTTGCTGATGAAGTGGAAGAATACAAAGATGTGTATCGTTTTCCTCCTGAAATAAAAAACGATAAAAAACATTTTCACTTAACACTTATTGGTTACAATACAAACCAGCAAATGGTGTTTACACGATTGGTAGGTGACAACGATGTGGATGAATTGATAGAAGAAATATTTGATGAACATAATGAAGTAGAATATCTGCATGCAAGAAGCGCAGAAGCAAGTTGCTATATCTGCAGGATTGAGAGAGCGTGAATTTTTAATCACACAGTTGACAACCTTTTGTTTCTGTTTCTAATTTTTTTCACAAAGCAATTCAAGAAACCTTGCTATAGCATCCCGTATAGTCACTGAACCGGCCATGTGATTACCTACTAACACGGAAAAGATTAGAGTCTTCCCTCTTTTGGTAATTATATAACCACTCAATGCAAGATTATTACTGAGTGTTCCTGTTTTAGCAAATATTTTTCCTTCAATATTTTTGTATGCATTACTTAATGTGCCAGTACCACCTGTTGGAAAAATAGTCGTAATACGGTTCCATGAAAATTCATTGAGCATTTTGTTGAGCACAAAAACAAAATCCATTGGAGTAAATAAATTATAACGACTTAAACCACTGCCATCTACCCAATGCGGTTTTTGAGGCAGATCTTTAAAATCTGTTTTAAGTAAAGTATCAATAATTTTTTCGTCATTCATTACACCAAGCATGCCATTACTTACCATTAATAAAGATTGTTCTGCAAAAAAATTATCGCTGCGGTGCATCATCATTTTAAGAAGAGAATCAGTAGGCTGCGAGTGAATAATTTTCATCCCTTCGTGGCTTGAATCCACAGGGCTAAAATTTATAAACAGCACGTTTTCTATATGAAGAGTATACTTAAGTAATTCCTTCAAAAATTTTGGTTCAGTTTTAAAAGGAACACTTTGCGAAACAAAATTTTGGGTTGACTTTACTGCCTCAAAGTTGTTGTTTTCAACCTGTCGCTTAACAGTAAACTTCTTTAATAAACTTCTTAGATTATTTTCATTCATCTTCATCTCATCTTCAAAATTCCAATCCTTTGATAGAGTAATACCAACAGGAATACCGGTATTTACAAGACTGTCATTCACTATCTTAAAATTTATTACATTTCCATATACAGGCATCACTGATCTTTCGGCCATATAATCATCATTATAATCATCCCATGACCAGCCCAAACCCAAAGCTTCATCCTGCCATGAACTGTTATCAATCACAACAGTTTTCTTTCCTCTGAGAAGATCTGCTAATGGCTGATAAGAAAAATCAGGATGCAAAAAAGCAGGATCACCATTGGGAATAATTGTTACTGCACTATCATTGTCTTTCACATATGCACTAATCAAACTATCTCCCAAATATTTCATTGCCGTATAGCAGGTCATGATCTTTGTATTGCTTGCAGGAATAAAATATTTATCATCCTGGTAATTATAGAGCCATTTATTTTTTGAAGGATCATAAATGCTTATGCCGATATGCGCAGAAGTGAGACCAGGTTTATTAATTATCTCTGGTTTAGCAACTTTATCAATTTGTTTACTTACAGAACAGGAGGCAAGGGAAATGAAAAATGTAAAATATAAAACGTAAAATGCAAAGACAGCTTCATTATTATACTTTTTCATTTTATGTTCTTAATTATTTACCCCTTTAGGGGCAGGGGCTTAGCTTCTCTCCACAGCTCGCATCCATCGTTCGGGAATTTCATTTTGAGAAGCTGTTGTGTAATCATGATGACTGCATGCAATAAAATTTCCATCGGGTAACTGCATCCACCATCGACCGGTTTTCTTGCTTTGCAAAAAAGTTGTTTTCACTTCTGCAAAGGCAAGCTTAAATTCATTAAAATTATTTGCTTCGTTCAAAGCCGCTTCCTGCTTGCCTTTCAGCATGCCATCCATCAGGTACCACAACATGTGGCTTATCTGTTTTGCAGTTAAAGAGTGGGTATCTAATTCAGGTATATAACCATAAATACCTACCGTGCTTACATTTGAACTCATACCTGCATATTGCATCAGTACACATGCTTCTTCACCGCTAAAACCATTTGGTGTTATTCTGTTGGCAGGCGCGTGTGCATATTGTATGGCGCTAATGTCAAAGCTAAACAAATGAGCATTACGAATAACCGGCTCCATCTCTTCCATATTTTCTTTCACCTTACCAACACGATAGCAATCAAATTGCAGCTTGTCAATTGTTTCAAGCATATCAGGATGCACAAAATAACTTTGAAAACCGATATGATTATAGTGCCTCACGAAATTTGGCGCACCTGTGAGCATGCTCATCAGGAAATGATCCTTTGGCAGTACACTGTCCATATTAAGATCAATGAAAGCATCCACACATGTTGCTTCAATTATTTTTTCCATTGATGCATATACATTGTACTGTGCCAATGTAAGATCATGTGAGCCACCTATTATCACGACTTTTTTACAGTGCTGTATTAATTCTTTTACAACAGTTTTTAATGCTGCATAAGAATCCTGCAATGTTGCTCCTGGTTTAATATTACCTGCATCAGCAATATGCACATCTTTGTGCCAGTGATACAGGTTATACAATTCTTTGCGCACCGCATTTGCAGAAGTATCTCCGGTAACATTACCGGCACCACGTGCTTCATTACATCCTACTATTATCATATCAGCCTTATCCAATGAAGGAAAACTGCTTTCATATGCATCAATATTATTTCCTAACTGGTTGGGTTTATAACCCTGGTCATCAGATAAAACATATTTATTTACAGGCTCAAGAAAATCAAGGATTGTGTCTATTGGATTAAATGGCATGAATCATTGTTTGCGACAAACATACTGCAAAGAAGTGAATGGTGAATAGCAGGTGATGAATAGTGAATAATTAATCGAATGGTGGGTGATGAGTAATATTTATGATTTACATTAATATGATCTCCGGATTCCAATTCAAATTATTAGTGCAGATTATTCAGAATCGAATCAACGGCAACAGAAGGATCTTTGTCGTAATGATGTCCCCCCGGAATAGTTATTTTTTTATAATTGTCAATTTGTAAAGCAGCATGATTAAGGCCATCAGTTTCTGCTTCGCCTGTTATTATAAGAATGGGTTTTTGAATGATCTTATTTATTTCAGCCGGAACATTATTTGTTCCATTTTTATTCTTTCCAAGCATCTCGGTAATGTGTACTTCAAATCTGTGTGATTGGAAGGCGATAATAAAATTACCTGCTCAGCATCATCTGTTTGATTTTTGGGAAGACGTGTGAAAATGAAAGGGAGTATATCTGCACCAAAAGAATAACCAATTAAAATTATTTTCTTTCTCTGCCATAAGCTTTCATAATAACTAATAAGACCTGTTGCCTCTGAAGCGGGCTGGTCCGGTGTTTTGGGTTTCCAGAAATTCTTTAAGCAATTGAAAGAGACAACGGGATATCCTTTGTCATTGAGTTGTTTTGCAAAAGCGGTTGAAAATGAATTGAAACCTCCATCGCCGGTATAGTAAATAATAATCGGCTTTGATGCGCCTGCGGAAGCATAAGCCATTATGGAAAGATCGCCTATATTGGTTTTTACCTGCGCCTGAACTTTGTTAAATAACATCAAACAAAATATTAGAATCCATTTATTTCGCATACTGCTTTTTTTTGTTAACGGGCTGCATTACTTTATTTAATACAGCCGGGAGTTGAATAAGATCAAAATCATTTTTATACACGAGATATTTGTTCAGCCATCTGGTAACAAATTTCTCTTTAAAATCGCGTAAGCCCTGGTAATTTCTGAAACGTTTTATTTTTTCGTAAGCAAACTTAACCACACGTTCTGCAGTATTATCAGGTATTTCAATACCTGACATTGGTGCTAATCCAAAATTCACATATTGATATCCTTTATCCTTTGCATATTTAATTAACTCAACAATCAATGCATCCATGCAACCACCCGGTGCATCATTTGTTTTGCGTATCATATCATATGTACATTCGTGAGGTGTATGGTCAGGAATAACATTCAAAAAACCAACCACTTTATTCTCAGGATCACTAATGGTAATCACATCCTGTGAGCGAATTTCATTCCAGTCAAACATGCCCTGCGAGAAAATTGCCTCTTCCATATCATTTGCCTGCAGCCACTCATCAGATACCTGTTGTAAAGCCTGTAACAACAAACCTGTTTGAGGCGCTTTATGTACCTGCACTTTATATCCTTTTTTATTCAAACTGTTTAAGGCATTCCGCAATGATTTTCTTTCCCTCCCTTCTAATGAAAATTTATCTGTTTCCAAAATTCCTTCCTGTCCAATCAATAATTTTTTTCTGTTGAAGGTTTCAAAATGATATAAAGAATCTTCATCTACGCGGTAATAAACAGGATTGAATCCTTTCATTCTGCACATCTCTTCAAACTGCTGCATCGCCAATGTTTTGTTTGCTTCTGAGCAAACAGGTTCTTCTAAAACAATTGCAAAACCATTGGCAACACGATATGATATAAATGCTTCATAATTGAGAGAAATATACAACAGCTTATCACTGCTTATTTTAAAATAATCAAGCGGAGAATCTCCATATTGTTTTAACAGGTATTGCGCTGTTTGAAGAGATTCCTCAATATTGTTTGCCTTATGAATGGTTGGACGAATGATGGTATAAAAAAGAAATGCCCATGACCCTGCCCCCAACACTTTTATAAATAAAAGAAACTCCCGTCCAAAACGTGTCAAGGGATGAAGGTCTGCATTATTAAGCAGCCCGAAAGTGCGAATTGCATAGGAAACAGATTGTTTCCATGTAAAATCAGTTCCAAAATGTTTCACATTCAAATAATAAAAACCAATGCCGCCAAAGATCAGCACAACCAAAAAAGTAGACACACCTGTTATCATGCCGATTTACAAGGCCGGGATTGCTTTTAATTCTGTATTGTTTGGATGTAAGCAATAAAACAATAGCAACAAATAGTGCTATTAGTGCTTCTTCATAATCCAATGCTTTTACCATATTGCCAATGCATGATACAATGGAGATTGTTAATGCAAGGACCCATGCTGTTCTTAATCCCCGCAAAAGAAAATGCGCAGTAATAATGAGCGTTAAACCCATTAATATCACCAAGAGGTTTGTGGCTTCCATGGAAGAAATAGGAATATATTCTTTTAAAAGTTTGACGCGGGATGCAATGGGAGGAGTAAGAACAGAAATAATATTAATAACACCCAATAAAAAAATCATTACCGGAGGAAACAAACGAAGAAATAATTCTTTCCCCTTCAATGCAAAAGAGATTATGCCTGCTGCAAGGGGCAGCCAAAATTCAAATATCCTGAAAAGAAAAGTGATTGCCAATGCACCTACGGGCAAAAAATGATAGCCTTGCAAAATAATTGCAAGTGATAATTCAATGGCGCCAAGCCCCCGCAAAAAAGGTGAGATGATTAAAAAAATAGTTGCAACAATATAACCGACAACAGCAGCTTCAAATGAAGGTTGCATGCCGGTTGCTTTCATAGCTATAAGCAAATGCGTAATGCCTGCAACTTCAATAAGAACAGAAAAAAAAGTTGCTATCCAAAATTGTTTATAAGAAATTTTAAACGAGAAAAAATCATTAATAAAGGTTTCAAGCTTTGGAATTTTTTTTATTATAAAAAGAAAAAACTTATTTCTTTGTCGTACTGCATGGACAACGGATATTGCCAGTAATAAAATTGCTGATAATAAAATAAAACCGCCAATAGCTCCTTCAATCTTTTTACTCGTTATAAGCAAGTAAATCAATACAGGAATACCTACAAGAAATACAGAAAAGATACCTATAAACCCATATATTGCAGAAGCCTGATGTACTTGCTGCTTATTCACCTGTTCCTTCCTTATAGTTTTAGGAAGATAAGCCAATGAACTGATACCACCTGCAGGCAGAAACACTGAAATAAGATTTCTTTTTACAAAAAGTTCAATTGCGTTTATCCATTTTATTTTTCCGTTAACAGTTGCAAAACTGAAAACATATAAACCTGCCTGTAAAAAAATATATACAATTGTGACCAATACTCCGCACCAAAACCAAAATGAATCAGCCGCTTCTATGGCGGGAATAAGATTTCGAAGTTCATGTCTCTGCTGTCTGAAAAAAAAGATTGCGAGCAATATAAAAAACAAAGCCAGCAATTCTTTCCAGTGCAGTTTACGTGTGAAACCGGTTAATCGCTGGTATAGTAACATAGGCATAATGCAAAGTTGCTAAAGAAAAATCTGACAGGAGGGTTGTAGTACATAAATCTTTCGCTAAAAAAATCGTCATGATTATAGTCCAGAATGAAACACGATAACTTTCGGGAAGTGACATGCCGGGAATTCTGTGCACAACAGGTGATTCAATATTTTCAATAGTGCTGCTAAAAATTATAATACCACGCTTTAACCCATCATTAACCGCGATACCTTTTATAACTTACACAACCAGCTTAATTTTGCCAGGCGTAGTTATGATGAATAAAGCCGTAATTGTATTTTCCTTGTTATTGATTGTAGCTGTGGTGCATGCACAGCAACCACCAGCGCAATTACCTTCGTTGCTGGAAGGAACAACTATGCAAATACCTGTTTTGCAGGATAATGAAATGCCCGAGAATTTTATGCGCAGTCGCATTTTTGTGAAAGCATCAGCCAGTAAAAGTACGGTGTATGCAGGCGAACCTTTATTGGTGACTTACAGGTTATATACATCGCTGAACAGCCAGGCAAGAGTAAGTAAACAACCAGCTTTCAACGGATGCAGTGTGCTTGAATTATCTGCGGATAACGATATTCATGAAGCAACAGTTAATGGCAAATCATTTCATGTATTTACAATTAGAAGAGTGCAGCTGATACCACTTGAGGAAGGAAGATTGCAACTGGGCCAGGCCTTTGTTGATAATGTAGTACAACTGGCGCATGCTGATGGAAGCGGCATTGAAAATTTTTCTATAACGCTTTGTAATGAACCTCTCAATATAGAAGTAAAGCCATTACCTGTGTCAGGGAAACCAAAAAATTTTTCAGGCTTGCTGGGCAGATTTACCATTGCCGCAAATATTGACAGTAATAAAATCCCTGCCGGTGAAAATGCTGTACTGCGCATTGTAATAAGAGGCAGCGGCAACATTGCAGGCATTCATATTCCCGCAATTCAATGGCCTGCCGGAACAGAACATTTTGACGGAACAGATACGCAACATATTGACCAGGAAAATTTTCCTGTAACAGGTTATAAAATTTTTGAAATTCCATTTATAGGTGATAAGGAAGGAAAGGCAGTAATAGCACCCGTTTCGTTTTCGTATTTTGATCCATCTTTGCAAGCTTATGAAACCATAACTACAAGCAGTCTTCCTGTTATTTTTACAAAAACCATCAGCAGAAATGAACAAATAAAGGACATTGTTACAGAAGATATAACCAATAAGAAATATTTGTGGATAGTGGGTGTGATTGCTACCGCAGTAATGGGCATATGGTTCCTTTCTTCACGATTAAAACCACAACAAAAAATTACAAATAAACTAACTGCAGAAAAACAAAACGAAGTTTCCGCAAAACAGGATTCACTGCCTTTAAAGGAAGATGATTCTTTAGAAATTTTCGCTGAATTAAATAAGTTAGGCTCTATACAGATGACAACAGATTTTTTGTCATCAACAAAATATTTTCTTATAAAAGCATTGCAGGCAAAACTTGGGGCAGCGTGTGTAAGCGAACATGAACTGATTTTCATGATGAGACAAAATAATGCATTCACCGATATTGCAATTAGTTGTGAAGGCATTTTTGAAATCTGCGACCGCAATCTTTATTCCCCTGAAACAGAGGAGAACATACAGGAAAAAATTTATTTTGAGCTTACCTCTGTGGTAAAGAAAATTTATGAGTTATCTTAATCAGTATACTTATAGCCCATTCCCCTTACTGAGTGAAAATGCTGCGGACTTCTGCTGTCTTTTTCAAAATATTTACGAAAGCTGAGAATAAAATTATCAATGGTTCTTGTAGTGGGGTACACATTATAACCCCAAACCATCTGCAATATTTTTTCACGGGTTACTACTTCATTCCTGTTTTCAATAAGCAATTTTAAAAGCATTGCTTCTTTCTTGCTAAGATCAATTTTATCACCATTCCTTGTCATTGCCTGCTGCGCTTTGAAATCAATTTTATTGCCCCCAAATTCATAAGTATCACCCACCGTTTCTTTTACCTGTATCTTTTTGTTTTTTTGAATAAGCTTTTCTACCCGTAACAATAATTCTTCGAGATTGAATGGCTTGGTAAGATAATCATCAGCACCTTTTTTTAATCCAAGCACCCTGTCTGCTCCCGTATTTTTCGCACTCAATATCAGGATAGGCACTTCATTCTGTTGCACACGAATATTTTCAGTAATATGAATGCCATCAATACCAGGCAACATAATATCAAGGATTATCAGATCAAAATATTCATTCTGTATAGCTTTTAATGCATCAGTGCCATTGTAACAGGAAGTGACTTCATAACCTTCCAGTTCCAGATTAAGCTTTAAAGCTTCATGAAGATTTTCTTCATCTTCTACCAACAGTATGTTTGCTTTACTATTTGTATTCATAATTAAGTGACCGGTAAGCTAACAATAAAGATACTTCCCATTGGAACATTGTCCTGCACGGCAATGGTCCCTTTATGATCATGTACAATCCGTTTACAAAGATATAATCCCAAACCCGTGCCTTTTGCTTTGCGTGTTGTTTCACTGCCTACACGATAGAATTTCTGAAATATCCTTTTCTTCTCTTCATCAGCAATTCCTTCTCCTTCATCTGTTATTTTCAAAACCGTTTTATTATTTAATTTTTTTATATCAACTTTTACCGGAGTTTCTTTATCAGAATACTTCAACGCATTATCCAATAAGTTATTCATCAGCATTTGCAGTAAGAGCGTTTCGCCTGTTACGAAAATATCTTTCTCTATATTTTCCTCTATTACCCGCTCGTGAAAACGGTTATGAAAATCTTTTACAGAAGTTTTTACAAGTTTACTAAAATTTATCTCCTGTTTATTTATTGCATAATGGCCCGACTCCAGCTCTGCTGTAACAAGAATATTATTGGTTAAAGAATTTAACCGTTCGGTTTCCTGCAAAGTATTGTTGATTAACTTTTGCTGCTTTGCTTCATCAAGCTTATACCTTTGCAAGGTTTCAAGATTTAAACGTACTACAGCAATCGGCGTTTTTAATTCATGTGTAACAGCCATCATAAAATTCTGCTGCTGATGTGATAATATTATCTGCCTTTTTGTTGCACGATACACGAAAACCGCTACCACTAAAATTAATAAAAGAAAAGTAGAACCCTCTCCTATATATTGTGTGCTTTTACGTTTTCGCTCATCCTCTATTTGTGTGAGCTTTTGGTTATAGCCGGAATCATTTTTATCAATTTGCGCCAGCCTGTATATAAACATCTGCCTGTTTTGATTTTCCAATGATATAAACCACCAGACCAACGCCGCAACAATATATATCAGCAAAAACCAATACACCAATGTAATAAATGCAAGCCTCTGTTTTTTGAAACGTTTTATCATGCAAAAATTTATTCAACTTAACCTTCGCAACATTCTGCAAAAGTATAACTGAATTTATTGTAGAAACTGATTACTAATTTTAAATTTTGTGTTTGAATATTTCAGCAAGTTGATTTGATAAGTAATTATTTTTATGTAATAAGCTGAAGTATTTCTACTAAACTTTGTTGCGTCGCACTCTTGTACTGTTGGATCGTGAGTGGCCAATGGTGAATAATAAGTATGAATTCTCACAACTTACCACTCACAAAAGATGAATAAGTTCCGAACCTCGAAGTGAGTGACACAACGGAAGTTTAACAATGATATAAAAGCTGACAACAAAAATATTTTATCATGAAAAAAATTCTGTGCATCGGCGAAGCATTGATAGATATGATTTGCGTTGATAAAGGCAAATCACTTTCCGAAGGACAACATTTTTTAAAGAAGCCTGGAGGAGCGCCTACCAATGTTGCTGCTGCAATTGCTGCATTGGGAGGAAAAGTAGAGTTAGCAGCCAAAGTGGGAGCCGATCCCTTTGGCAAACATTTAATTGATACAATGCAATCATTTGGTGTGTCAACACGTTGGGTGCTGCAGGATGAACATCATTTTACAACATTCGCATTTGTATCGTTGATGGATGATGGTGAAAGAGATTTTTATTTTAACCGTGGTGCTGACGGAGAACTAAACAGAAAAGAAGTTGAGGACATTAATCTTCAGGAATTTTCGATTGTGCATTTTGGTTCGGCCACTGGTTTTTTACCTGGACCTTTGCAGATTGCTTACCAGGGATTGATGCAAAAAGCTTTACAGCAAAATATATTTATAAGTTTTGATCCTAACTACAGGCATTTATTGTTTAAAAATAATACACAAAGTTTTATTGGTCAATCATGGAATTTTTTAGAGAGTTGCCACTTTTTTAAACTAAGTGATGAAGAGGCTTTTCTTATCACCGGCAAAGCCACTTTAGAAGATGCTGTGGATAATTTACTGCAAAAAACAAAAGCAGTATTTGCGATTACATTGGGTAAGGAAGGCACATTGCTTGGTATAAATAACGGTACGGAAATTATTGCCAGCATTCCTGTAACACCTATTGACTCCACCGGCGCCGGTGATGCTTTTGTTGGAGCAGTATTGTATCAGCTTAGTGATAAATCATTACAGGAAATTGAATCACTAACAAAAGAGGAATGGAAACATATCATTCACAACGCCAATAAAGCAGGAGCAAGAACCTGTGAATACATGGGTGCCATGGAAGCATTTAAACATTTGAGCAGCGATATTTTTAAATGAAGAAACAAGAACTAAGAAGCAAGATTCAAGGAATTGAGAATTGGGAATGGAGAATTAGAGTAGGCAGTAGGCAGTTAGCAGTAGACGACTGCAAATTGAAGACCGCAAACTAAAAACTGCTAACTCTTCTCAGCTTATCACCTTGACTGATATTTGGTTTGTAACAAAAACAAATGGTGAATGGCTGCAGCCTCAAAATATGGGCGAGCCTGTTTACTCAGAAAAAGATGGATTTTATCCTTCTGTTACAAAGCATGGGGATATTTATTTTACAAGAGCTGTTGAAGGAAGGGAAGAAGATCCTGACAAAAAATATTTTTTCTTTACCGGCAACAGGCAGGAAATAAAAACTTCTTTTGATAAACAATAAAATGTAAAATCAGTAGAATCAATTTTGCACCCGACTATGAATGGCTATGATAATATTTATTGGACGAATGTAACAGCAATGCTTAATAAATGGGCGAATATTTATTTTCAGACTTGTTTGCATTCAACATAATTTTATCTTGTAAAAAATTTCCAAATGAAATCATCATTATTATTAGTGCTTCTTTTTTGCTTCTGCTTATTTGCCTCTGCACAGAAAAAACAAAAACTTTTTAATGGTAAAGACCTTACCGGCTGGACTGTTCATGGTACAGAAAAATGGTATGTAGAAAATGGTGAACTTGTTTGTGAAAGCGGGCCGGATAAGCAATACGGCTATTTATCTACCAACAAAAATCACAAGAATTTTATTCTCACACTAAAGTTTAAACAGGAAGCTAACGGAAACAGTGGTGTGTTTTTTCGTTCGCAAATTCCTGAAGGTGTAAAGATTAGCGGGTGGCAGGCAGAAGTAGCGCCTGCAGGCCAGCATACAGGTGGTATTTATGAGTCATATGGAAGAGGTTGGTTAATACAACCTAAGCCTGAAGACGAAAAATATTTAAAAGAAGGTGACTGGAATGAATACAAAATAAAAGTAAACGGAGATGAAGTTACTACATGGCTAAATGGTCATCAAATGGTGTATCTGAAAGATGAAAAGATCGGGCAGGGTGAAGGTTTTATGTAAAATGGAAAGATATTGAGATTGAAGAATTATAATAAATATCATAGATTTTGAAAGCGCGCATTTCTACTTCGCTTTGTTTTATTTTCTATGAAAAAATTTTGTGTCGTCTAAACAAAAGTTAATTTCAGGGTTGATAACATAAATTCTTCCGTCCATTTACCGGACTCATTATAAAACTATGCAAACAATCCGGTTGATAGCATCATTAAAAGTATAGATAGTTATTTCTGTTCCATAATTTCCTGCAAACGTTAAAGGTTTTTCTTTTGTTAGCAGCCAGTATTGTTTGTTTGTGTGATCATAAATATATCCTGCGTCATTTTCTATCTTCTTCATTAAAATTGAATCTTGCGGAAATGAAGCAATAGTGTTGCCTGAAGAAATAGTTTACGCGTAATGATTAACCATAAATTTTTGCATAAAAACTTTTTTGCAATTTAGTGAGCATTTAAAAAATCCTGCCGATCCGATAAATCAGTAAGAATAAATTATAATGTACATTCATTTTGT
>WNFY01001849.1_pt1 | contig 24324 bp, 26 predicted proteins | sample 5400091 | NCBI WGS metagenome assembly WNFY01 (sample SAMN13153364, study PRJNA577476) | soil metagenome | isolation source: 60 cm soil or saprolite under grassland replicate 1 | place: USA:California | collected 2016-06-15 | reverse complement strand
TAGCGCGGGTCGTGGTACTTGAGGCGCAAGGCGGCGATCGCGATATCGTTCAGTTCCAGGGCGTGGTCGATGAACAGGTAGTGGCGGTTCACCTCGCGACTGCCCCGAAAGCTGTCACTGACATCCAGGCCGAGGTCGGCCAGATAGCGAATACCCTTATCACTCATCGTGTAGTAGTAGGGCGCACGCAGCCGCTTGGTCGGCACGCTGTCGGCCTGGATGTACCCATTATCTGTCAGCACCTTCAGGCGGGCCTTGACGGTCTTAATGGTGCCGGGCTTGTAGTGCAGCCGGGTCAGCTGGTCGGCAGTCGCCAGGTGCAGGTGGTAGATGCCGACGGGCAGGGAACTGCTGCCGCGCAGCAGCAGATCGTAGACGGGCGTGACGCGGAAGGGTGGTTTATGGGTAGTCATATCTAAACCTCTCGAATTCGATACCTTTACTCGATTTCATTCCACCGGGCGACGCCTGGCTGTGATGCCGCCGTGGTAGTGCCAGTAGATTGCAGCAACAATCGTTCAACCTCGGTCCGAGGATGGCAGTACGTCTGCCGGGTATGCGTGAGAATGTACTTGATACGCTCATACAGCGCCCCATCCGGTAGGGCGGCCGGCGTGTCATGGGTATAGATGACGCCGACCGTCTCTGCCGCATGCACGAAGGCCGCCCGCTTGGGTAGAGCGCTCAGCATCTTGGCGACGTCTGCCGTGGAGGCGCTGCTTTTCTTACCGATCGGCTCCGCCGCCAGCTGCTGCATGACCATCCGCAGGTAGAAGATGAAGTGGTACAGCTGCTCGCCGCCATCCTCTGGCCGCCGGATCCAGCGTGGGGTACCGTCAGCCGTCTGGACGACAAGGGCAGGCGGGAACTGCACCTCGGCGGATAACCGCCAGTCGTTGGCTGCCAAACCGATAGACTGCTGGTAGAAACCGCAGCCACAATTAGCGAAGCCTTTGACTGCTTCGGGCGGAATCGGCAAGTTCGGATTGCCTGTCTGCATGACCTGGTAAAGCAGGGCATCCAGGTATGGCGTCGGCTCGGCAATACGCAAGTTCGGTAGTTGTTTGCCCTCTATCCAGTCAAAACGGAATTGATGTATTTCCACGCGGTTGCCGCGCTTATGCCCCTGTAGCGGCCGCAGGTAGGTTTCGGTAAATGTTCGTACGAATTCATCGCCGGGCGTATAGGTCAGCAAGTAGTGTACCGGATGCGGTTCGATGTCTTCCGGCTGGATGGTAGTTTCCGTACTCGGGAACAGGTGCGCCATCTCCCGCCCGTCTTCCGGGGTCAGCTGGAAACAGATTTTGGTACGGGCCGACATAGTCGAATCGCGTAAGTACATTGGTAATTGGTTGCGGTACTGGTGGGCGATGATTAATCTTAGGCGATATTTACGGCCTTCCGTAAAGAGTTCGTTAAAATCTGGAGTCGAAAAGTGAGAAAATTCGTCTACATATAAGCTCACCCCAGGCCGCTTATCTCGTGGCGTATCCGCAAACGAGAAGATGGCGGCGTGAATCTGCGCCAGTATGATGGTGCCGATCAGCTGGGCATCCTGCTTAATGGTTTTTAACGGCAGCTTGATGAACAGCAGTTGTTTGTGCTCGATGGCCTTGCGGAAGTTAATGGTTGTCCGCCGCTGGCCGACAATATTCCGTACCAGGCTGCGCCCCATAAACAGCGCTTCCAAGCGTCCGATGAGCGGCTGCACGCGGCGGTTACGCTCCGCCTCGCTCAACTGCTCGTACTGCGTCTGCCAGAACTGGCGAACACCCGCGTCGGTGATATTCGCCAGCATGCGCCGCCGCACGCCGCTGTCGAGTAAGAAGTGGTACATGTCCACCAGTGTGGCACCGGAGTTCGCCAGGAACACGATGGTCGCCGCCCGGAGATAACGCGGCAGGTGCTGCTGGCTCAGCACGTCGGGCCACAGCACCTCGAAGATGTGCATCAGGCGCTCTACGGCCTGGGTCTTGTCCACATCTTTTTCCAGTTTGCCGACACTGAAGAGATTGAGGCCGAAGGGGTACGCCTCATCTTCCATGTCGAGCAGGTAGGCGTTCGGTACGGCGTAGTCCGGCAGTTGCGCCAAGCAGCCAGTTATTGAATCGCCATGTGGGTCTAGCATAATCACCGCCCGGCCGGCGGCCACGTCAGCGGCAATCTGGTTCTGTAATAAAGCACTCTTGCCAGATCCCTGCACGCCGAGCATATACGTGCCGGATTCACGATCACCATTGGCGACTAACAACTCGTCGCCCGTTTCGGGCTGGTAGCCAAGGCTGGTATGGGTGCGGAACAGCTCAACCTGTTTATCTGGGCTGAGATGCTGAAGGTAGGCTAAAGACACGAACGACATGAGAGCCCTCCTTATACACAAAAATGTCTATGTACACGAAACTGTCTCTATTTATTGCGGTCCAGCGGCGGTGGTACGAATAAACGGGAACTGCCGCTGCTGCTCATCGGCGGCACTGGCAGCGTTGCCGGCGGCTGTTCACTTGCTTCCCGCAGCTTGCCGATACGCTGCTGGTCGCGCGCAAACTTGACGCACCAGACCAGGAACGGCCAGATGGCGAGCAAGAGGAAGATCGTGCCACAGCCGCTGAGTTGAATAATGAAAAACAGGGCGGCCAGACCAAGGCAAATGGCGACGTTTTTGAGCGCCTGCCGTTTTGACATGTTCCAGGACATATCTCGGGCCATAAGTCAGGTTTCCTTTCTATGATATGGACAATAGGACGATAGGCAGTACGTTCTATAGGATGACAGGCTGACATTCTTTGAAATCAGATATGCCGTGGGCACTCCCTTGGCACAGCCTGCGCGATGTAGGGCGCATTGTCGTTTGTTTACAAGGAGTAACATGATTGACGATTAATTGTTGGCTGAGCACTTTCGTACTATAAACTTGATATCTCCTTTCCGTCAGCTAGCATGGCTCTTCCGGGCGTGATAGTAAAGTCCATGCGTCGATGTTGCAGTAAGCGTCTTTCAACCGTTCGTACTGCTCTTGTGGTACGTTCCTGAAACACGCGGTACAATAGACGGTAATGACAATGAATATGCGCGTTCGCGCACTCTTTTGCTACGTAGCGTAATCAGTCGGTTGTTCAGGATTTCTAGGACAAGTATAGGGTAGCCGAGGTGCAAGAATCGTGGACGAACGTACACACGCATTTTTGTGAGGGTAGTAATGCGGGAAGAAATTGCATTTCGCCACCTCCTCAAGTCGTTTCGGGTGCGAAAGGGACCGGAGTGGACGCAGCGGAGTGCCGCTAAGGAGATAGAGGTGTCTCCACGCCTCTATAAGGCATGGGAAACCGGCGAGCGTACACCATCGGAAGATAACTTGAGGCGCATTGTCACAACCTTTGATCTCAATCGGGAAGACGCAGAGGCACTTTACCGGGCGGCGGCGCAGGCACCACCGCGATTGCATAATTTGCCTGATCCAAACCCATTCTTTACTGGCCGTGCAACTCACCTAGAGCGGTTGCGTACCGACCTTCAAGACACGGGCATGGTGGAAATTACGCAATCGGTCAGTATCAGCGGGCAGGGTGGCATCGGGAAAACACAGCTGGCACTGAAGTACGCGCACAGTCATTTTCCCAAAGTCTATCTGACCGTACTTTGGGTGAATGCCGCCAACGCAACGACACTGCAAGCGGACTACGACGACGTGGCAGAGCTGCTGAAACTGCCGGAGCGGAAGGATCGTGAGCCGGAGCGGCGTGTCCGTGCGGTTAAGCGATGGTTGGAAGAGCATACCAGTTGGCTGCTCGTTATGGACAATGCTGACGATCTCCCACTCGCTCGTTCCTTTTTGCCGTCACGGCCGCTGGGACATGTGGTGTTGACCACCCGCTCACAGATTGTGCGCGATACCAGTATTGCCTCACATATTAACGTTGACGCGATGACTTCGGGGGAAGGGGTACTCTTCCTGCTGCGACGGTCAGGGATTATCGAGACGAAGGACGAACTTGCAAAGGCTTCCCCGGCGGACCGTGAAGACGCCCGCCAGCTGGTAGAGTTATTGGGAGGACACCCCTTAGCGCTGGATCAAGCTGGGGCGTATATCGAGGAGACGGGCGAGTCAATTGCGGACTTTATACAGCTCTACCAGACAGAAGGCCCTTCTATCCTCGGTAGGCGCGGTCCACCCGGTAAGGGTACCGATCACCCGGAAAGCGTCGTTATCACTGTTGAGTTGAGCTTTCAAAAGGTGTGCGAACGGCACCCGCTGGCTGCGGACGTGCTGCATTTCTGCTCATTCCTTCAGCCGGATGCTATGCCTGTTGAACTGTTCCTCCTGTCCCGACCCCCTTATACTAAACAACAGAATAAGGGAGCATCATGGCAACAAATTCAGACAATTCAAAGCAGCGTAAATCCTACACACCAGAGCAGAAGTTAAAGATCGTATTGGAAAGCTTTCAGACAGACACTACCATCGAAGCGGTACGCATCAAGTACGGCGTAGCCAGCTCGGCATTACACCGTTGGAGAGATGAGTTCAAAACCAACCAGGCCGCTATTGCCGCATCCGCCTTCGGAGACAAACGTAATCCGAAGGCTAAGGCTGTGCGTGCCGGTTACGAGCCGGGCCAGTCACCGGACGAACTCAAGAAGATCATCGGCGAACAGACCGTCCAGATTGAGATCCTAAAAAAAGTACAGGGGCTGCTGGGTTAAGTGTCCGGCAGCGCATCGCCTGTGCCGCCGCACTGACCGACTCGGACAGCCCCGCCTTTGACCAGACATTGCAGCCTGCGCTGAGCAAAAGTCTGCTGGCCCGTACGCTTTGCTTTTCCAGGCATAGCTACTATTACAGGCCGGTACTGGCGTCTAAGGATCGGCTCATTGCCGAACGTATCCGTACTATCTACCGGGACGACGATGACACCCTGGGAGCTAAGAAACTCGCCAAGCAGATCGGTACTGAGACCAATGCTCCGGTCAACCATAAACGGGTAACACGGGTCATGCGGATGCAGGATATTACTGCCCGACCCAGGAAAGCCAGGTACATATACCCCGGCAAAACAGCCGAGCCGTTTACCAACCTTACCAGGGCAATGACCAGATACGAACTAGCCGTGCATCCGAGCACCGAACAGGCGGCTGAAGTGCTCCGTTCAGACATCATGGAAGGCAGGTTAGCTGACGGCAGCAAAGTACGGATAGCTTTTGCCTGGAGAGAAACAACCGCTCAAATCCTGAGTCTGGTCATCGACTGGCGGATGCAGGCTGAGCTCATTGTGCAGACGTTGCAGCGTATACCTGAAAACAGTGTCGGCCACATCCGGGATACGCTGGGCAGTTCCAGTATCTGGCAGACCGACCAAGGTAGCCAGTACGGCAGCGATGCGGTGATCGACGAACTCATTCGACGGGATTTCATCGCCAGCATGAGCCGGGCCGGAACACCAACGGACAACGGCGGGGCCGAACGGCTGGTCGGTGAGTTCAAGCATGCCGTGCTCAGACGAATGAGCTACCGGACCATCGGGCAGCTGCTCACCGAAGCCGAACGCTGGATTAACTACTACAACGAGAGGAGGCCGCATGGCAGATTGAACTACCAGTCACCGAACACATACGCGGAACGTTTAGGGCTTGGAAAAGCTCCTTACATTACCGTGTCTATGTGTTGAAGAAAATGGGGGCTGGACACAGAAATGCCAGGACAACGAAAGCGATACAGCGCAGACCTGAAGGCGAGAGTCGCTCTGGAAGCCATGAAAGGGCAAAAAACTGACGTGGAACTGTTCGCTGGCGGCACGGACACTCAGGCCTTCTTCGCGGATCTTGGTGATGATTGCTTGCTTCGTTTCAACGCTGATGACTTGGGGCATACAAACTCCTTCGCTTACATTGTAGCGAGCCGAGGTCTCAGACTCTGTGTTGATTTTATTGGGAGCGGGTCACTACCCTTCTTGCCATTCTTAAGCTTGTTGGCTTTGGGGACCGTGACATAACGATTCACCTAAAGCCTCTCCAGAACGTGTCCTACGCCCGGGCTGTATTCCAGCGCGATATATAGGCCGGGAGTTGTCTCCGTATACTTACTCGCCAAGCGTAACTGTAGGCTAATGTGGCTGAACCGATAGAGCGATCCGCTGGTCCTCAGAATGTCATGGTTGTAGGCAGTCTCAAGCAATGGCAGCAACCTTATGGTCGACGTGAGCCCCCATAGCCGAAATACAAAAGCGGCTATAAACACCGTTATTGTCCGATCGCACAGCACCCATACAGCCAGGCCAATCGCAGCCGATTCGCTGATTATCAGGATGCCCGGCAGCGGTGCATACAGCCGAAGACTCCTTACGAGTAAGAGCATCAGGCCCATAGCGATCGCCGAGAAAAGTGCGACTGTGAAAGCAGAGAGCCGATGACGACGCCACATTTTCTTCGGTTCGAGATAAGTTGCACCAGTCGGGTCACTTTTTGTCAGCGCCTTTACGAAGCCGAAAAGAACGCCCGCTATTACCGTAAGTGCTACCCAAGTTGGCATCCCTTGGAGCAGCTGCCGATAATCCGCTGTATGGCGTCCGACGACGTAGCCTAGTACAACCCCAGCGCCTGGTATACTAACGCCTGCGGCTATAAACCCGCATGCATAGACGATGAATTTCCGAATGAATCTGCCGAGGGAAAAGCGGGATAAACAGGCTGGCGTTTGCGCGGCAATCCGATGCGCTTGGCGGCTATCGTCTTCCGTAAAAGCGATTAGGAGTACGAGGGCCATGTACGCCGGAAAGAGCAATTCTACACATAGCAGCAACCCGCCAACCCCCAAACCCAGCCAGTGAATTATCCCCGAGCGGGATAGATAAGCGCCAGCGGACCAATAGTATGCCATTCTGTCAAAGACATAGAGCACGGGAAGCGTTCCGAGCAATGCCCATTTCAATTTGCCCCACACGCCTGAAGGTAGCCAGTAAGGAATGTCCCACCACGCCAGGTCGGTTACGTCTCTTGTCTTGATCATGCACGCGGCCATGAATCCGAGCGTCCTGATTGCTTGTGCGCGGCTGAATGAGGGGTTCGGATTCCAACCGTAGGCCCGCGCAGGATTCGCAAACACATAGGTGATGTATTCGTCTATCAGGTAGTTCTCTAGCTCTATCCCGCGTTTTACGGCGTCTTCGCCGGCCTGGGGAGCGTAAAATTTAGCCGCATCCAAACTCCCTTGTTGCGCTATATGGCCCAAGATGGACAGGTAGAGCGGCGTAGACAGTACTCGGGCGACGGGGGAAGTGTTCTGTTCGCGCAGTTCGCGGAAAACTCTGTCCCAGCCATTGCCGGTAAACTGGAGCCGGTTCAGGTATTTGGTCACTGCGTACGTCCCTACCGGAAGCAGTTGAACCGCAGTAGCGCTATGGAAGTACCGGCTTCCGTCATTTGCTGTAAGCGCTTCAGGTCGCGACAAAAGCATGATCCGCGTTTTTACCGCCATATCCGTTGTCTCACTGAACGCCGATAGCGCTTTCATGATAGCTCGCTGCTGTTCTTGCGAAGCTTCGTCCAAGCTATCCAATATGAGCACGAACCTACCTTGCCGCAGAAAGTCGTTCAGCTTCTCTTGGCCGACATCCCAGTTATTATATTCAACAGCAATCTTATGGCGTAGCCAGCTCTCGAATGTTTGCTCCACGGTTTTCTTCGGACTCTTATGAGAGACTATCATCGCGTTCCATTCGGTCAGACGCAGCAAGAGGGGTATCGGAAAGGACCGCGTTGTGTCAGCCTTACATCTCTGGATGAAGTCCCACGCCACCATGGCACCGGCATGGCTTTTGCCGACGCCCGCTCCCCCGGCAACGATTACCATCGCTGCACGCACGCTCCCGAAGAAGACGCCCAATTGTTCAACGGTGCCCTCTTCGCGAGGCATGGTGTGTTCCAACCCGGGCAACTCCTTGACGTTGCCGAGACCGTGGCCTATGTGATCAGAGCCGATACCCTTCAATGTAGCAAGCTTCCATCTGACGGTCAGAGTATTCTCTCCTGGTCCCGTGATGCGGTCGCGCACCACTTTCTGCCCTATGCTTCGCTCTACTTCCTTCAATAGCGCATCGAGCCGCTCAAGATCGCTCGGCGCTTTGAGGAATATGATGTACGCCAAAAGCTTCCCAAGAGCGCCTTCTATGAGTGTCAAGATTAGCGAAACGAGTTCCTTCCATGGGGCATGAGGTCTGACGAGATGCAGCAGCTCATCCGTTGCGGCGTACAAAACAACCCCGAGGATCAGATATATGAGTCGGGCTCGTTTTGCCCAGTCTATGAATCGCTTCATAGTTGTAGTTTATACTATAGGGCTACTTGCCAGCCTTTTTATCCTAAACTGTAGCTTATCGACTAAAGAAAAGGAGACAACATGCACATAAACGGTATAATGCTGGAAAAAAGATAGTCTGGCCACTGCCGTTGAGGGCATTAGCATGGAAACAGTGCGGGCTTATGACGCAGAGATGAAGGAAAGAACCAAAGAAGACAAAAACTTCGACCGAAACACATTGGGCCATCTGGTGCAGTTAATCAACCACCTCATTTACCTTAGAGACAGACCAACACGTCAAATCGATAGATCGTATCGTAAAGCCGATGAGTTTAGACAGCGTGTCAACTTTTTGCTGCAACGGCTCATAGAAGCGTATGGTGCAGGAAGGCTAAAAATCACTCCGATTCCCAACAGAGAAGATGGTTTCGAGCTTGATATTGAGGGAATTGGCATATAGTTAACAAATAAGCCGCTCCCTACAATGGATTACCATCAATGCGAATAAACCACGGGAATACTATCGACATCGCAAGTGATGTGCTGATCATAAGCTAGCCAAACTATTCTTCTCCATCTCATAGCTTCTATCAGGAGTGGGTGTGAACTTTTCCGCGTATGGTTCACCATTGAAGCAGAATACCCGAGAGCCTGCTAGACCAACCTGAGCGAAAGCACGCTATGTCGGGCGTGGTGCCCGTTGGCCTTTCCCAAGCCACACCAAACGAGTTACGGTATACTCGTGTATCCCGATGACGAGCAACCGCTAGATTACACGAAGCTGCGCTACGCCCTATACGTGCGCAAGTCCACTGACGACGGCAGCAAGCAGCTGCGCTCGCTGGAAGACCAGATCACGGAGTGCAAGGCCTTAGCGAAACGCTTGGGTATCCAGCTGGTCAGGCCGTATTTGCAAGAGAAACGGTCCGCCAAGATACCGGACAACCGCCCGGTGTTCACCCAGCTGCTCAAGGACATCCGGCGCGGCAAGTACGACGGCATCGTCGCCTGGCACCCAGACCGCTTGGCCCGCAATATGCGGGAGGGCGGTGAGATCATCGATATGCTGGATGAAAAGATCCTCAAAGACCTGCGCTTCGTGACCCACTACTTCACCAACGACGCCAGCGGCAAGATGCTGCTGGGCATGGCCTTCGTGCTCTCGAAGCACTACTCCGACGACCTATCCCAGAAAGTGACCCGTGGCGTGCGGCACAGCTTCCGGGAGGGCAAATCTTCCGGCACACCGAAATACGGCTACGTGCGTGACGAGGAGGGCATCTACCAGCCGGACGGCAAGAATTTCGAGCTGATCCGTGCCGCCTGGCAGATGCGTACCAACGGCGCGACCTACCGGGAGATCGCCAACTACGTGAACAGCCACGGGTACGGACGACGGATCAAGGGCAAGCGCGCGAAGCGGAAGGGACGCGTGATTACGCTGAGCTGGCGGCGGTTGACAAAGCTGTTCGGCGATCCCTTTTACTATGGGGTGCTCGTCCAGGCCGGGAACATGGTTGACCTGCGCGAGCTGCCGGGCCTGCACTTCCAGCCGGCAGTCAGCGAAGCCGACTGGAACAGCGTCCAGCTGCTCGGCCGCACGCGCCGGCGGCGCATTGTGGTCAAGGAGCGCAAACCTTTCTACCCGCTCCGGCGGATGGTTGCGTGCGCGTTCTGTGGGCACCTGATGAACGTCGGTGCGTCAAAAGGCCATCAGAAGCGCTACCTCTACTACCGCTGCGACACCGCCACATGCCCGCGCCGGCCGAGATCCATCCGTGGCAAACGGGTATTCGACTTCCTGTACGCGTTCTTGCGCGACGGGCTGGACCTCACGGCTGAGGATTATGAACGCTATAAGGCTCATTTGAGCGGTATGAATACGCGCAAGCGCCAAGCGTTGGCGATCCGGCTGCGCAGCCGACAAGGAGCATTCAGCGCCGTGCAGCGGGAGATTACGGAGCGCAGCCTGGCGATTGTCGGCTACGATAAAACCTCTACCGTCTGGAAGGTGAACGATGAGAAGATCAGGCAGCTGGCAGCGCAGCAGGAAGACCTAGAGAAAGAAATCAAGCAGATCAAGCACGACATACGCAACATTGCCGGCAATGCCTTGAGCATCGAGCAATTCTTGAACTTGTCGAAACTGGCGGGTTCTAAGCTGGAAGCAGCGGGGCCTGTCGCCAAAGACCGGATTTGTCGAATCTTGTTCTTGAACTTGGTTGTAGACACTGAAAACGTGGTCAATTTCCAGATGAGAGAGCCGTTTGCGACCCTGCTGCAGAGCAAGAAATTCCTTACTGGTGCGCCAGAAGGGACCCAACTTGAACTGCTAAGTGCCCTCTGCGACGCCATTATACAGCATTGGGACACAAGTGCTTTTCAGGATGATCCGGCTTTTGATAATCTTTTTGCACCCGACTATAATCTGGGGTATGAGTACTAATCGCCCCCATCCCCCGCCACTAGAAGATGACGATCAGCGGCAACGCGCCGAGGACGAGGGCGAGGCGCTTATGCACCTTCTGGAAGCATTAGATGAGGTAGACGAGAAGTCCGAGGAAGCGAAGCACAATAAATGCAGCATTAGTGACAATAATGGCGGTCGCGTCGAACTAATGAAGCAGCGCGAGCGAACGTTCCCACTCTTCCTATTCCTGAGACGGTTGCTGTCCCACATCAGGAGACGCGCGAAACCTGAACAGGGAGATGGTGTTTGAACCCACCAACTCTTATGCAAAAGATCGGGGAGCGTCAACTCCTTCAAATCCCGACCACCTTGTCTCAGATGACCTGGGCTTTGAGCCGTTCAGTGTACGCCGTTGGGTTCAAGGTGGCTGCTTTTAGTGGTTGTTAGATTGAGGTCTGCGGAGGCTTTCATCGTGAGGATTGGATCTACAACACGCGCTGCTTTAAATTAAATTGTTTCTCTGCTTAACCACATCATGCTTGTACATGCTTGAAAAGAGCACGGGTACTTTTCTCTGCCCTCTCACCTTATTAGCTGCTCAAACATATCTACGACCTTTCTCTTCTTGCTTGGCAATGCTTCCTGAAGCTGATATACTCTCTATATTCAGATATCCAGCTACTACGAAAGGGATCATGAGAGCTGTGCCGGAACCTCAGGCATCAGAGCAACCACCTGCTCGCCCCTCTCCTGAATACCTACAAGGGATCATTGAACGCGTGACCTTTCACTCGGAAGAGTCAGGCTACACCATCGCACGGCTCAAGGTATCAGGCGCACGCGATCTGGTCACCATCGTGGGCCGCTTCCCTGAGATTCATGCAGGCCAGACTCTGCGGCTCACTGGCTACTACCGTGAGCACCCAAAATATGGGCAGCAGTACCAGGTCATGCATGCGCAAGAGATGAAACCGGCTACCTTGACGGGCTTGGAAAAGTACCTGGGCAGTGGCCTCATCAAAGGGATAGGCCCCGTGACGGCCAAGCGCATCGTCGCGCACTTTGGGCTCGACACCCTGGAGATCATTGAGCAGTCACCTGATCGCCTCATCGAGGTCGCCGGCATTGGACCGGGACGAGGCGAGCGGATCAAGGCCGCCTGGGAAGCGCAGAAGGCCATCAAAGAAGTCATGGTGTTCTTGCAAGGTCATGGCGTTTCGACCACCTACGCGGTGAAAATCTACAAACAGTACGGTGATCATGCCATCGAGGTTGTTTCAAACAATCCATACCAACTGGCAACAGATATCTACGGGATCGGCTTCATTACCGCCGACACCATTGCCCGCAACCTGGGGATTGCTCCCGATTCGGATTTCCGGTATCAGGCAGGCATCACCCACGTGCTCTCTGGTGCCTCCGAGGATGGTCATTGCTTCCTGCCTCACCGCGAACTGGTGGAACGCGCCGTGAAACAATTGGCGCTGCCTGAATACCCAGTCGATCCAGCACGGATCACCACGCTCATCGAGCAGATGGGTGACACCAAGCAACTCATCGTGGAGCAGGGGTATGGCGATCTGGCTGAGCAGCGTGTCTGCTACACGCCCGCTTTTTACCATACCGAGGTCGCCTTGGCTAATCGCATTGCTGCCTTTGCGCATCGTCCCGTTGCAGTCGATCTCCCACGGGTGCAGCGCTGGATCGAGGGGTACATGGCGAAGAAAGGCATTATCCTTTCCGATGAGCAGCACCGAGCAGTGGAACTGGCAGCCTCCTCGCGTCTGCTCGTCCTCACCGGTGGTCCTGGCTGTGGCAAGACCTATACGACGCGTACGATAGTGGCGTTGTGGCGCGCGATGGGCAAATCCATCCTGCTGGCCGCACCGACGGGACGCGCGGCGCAACGCCTCTGCGAGGTGACCGGCAGGGAAGCCAAAACCATCCATCGGCTCCTCGCCTTCGACCCTAAGACGATGCAGTTTCAGCATAACGAGGAAAAACCATTGGAGGCCGACGCAGTGGTGGTGGATGAAGCCTCGATGCTGGACCTGTTCCTGGCGCACGCGTTTATCAAAGCCGTTCCGCCTCAAGCCCAACTGCTCATTGTTGGAGATATCGACCAACTGCCCAGTGTCGGACCGGGATTGGTTCTGCGGGATATGATTGCCTCTGGACAACTCCCAGTTGTGCGTTTGAGTCAGGTCTTTCGTCAGGCCGCAACCAGTCACATCATTACCAACGCCCATCGCATCAATGCCGGACAACTCCCGCATTTGGTGCCAACAACCAAGTTCACGGAGTCGGATTGTTTGTGGTTGGAGGCGGCCTCGCCGGAGCTGGGAGCGGAAGGGATTCGTCATTTGGTGAGCGAGTATCTGCCCAAACATGGCATTAACCCGGTGACGCAGATGCAGGTCCTCTGCCCCGCAACCCGCGGAGAGGTGGGAACCCGGCAGCTCAATGCCATGCTCCAACACGTTCTCAACAAGCCTTCACCAGTCAAGCGAGAGTTGGTGCGTGGTGGGCACACCCTGCGTGTGGGGGATCGGGTCATTCAGCAGGTCAACGACTACACACGGGAAGTCTTCAATGGCGATGTGGGCAACATCGCTGCTATTGACCTGGAGGAGCAAGAGATCATGGTACAATTTGCCGAGCGGCAGGTCACCTACGATTACGCTGACCTGTCAGAGTTGGCGCTGGCCTGGGCGGTCACGGTGCATAAAAGTCAGGGCAGTGAATATCCCGTCGTGATTTTTCCGGTGTTCCTGTCTCATTACATGCTCTTGAGCCGGAATCTGCTGTATACGGGCCTCACCCGTGCCAGGCAACTTGCCATTTTGGTAGGGCCAACGAAGGCCATCGGCATCTCGGTCAAACATGTGATGGATCGGCAGCGCTACACAGCCCTCTCTGATCGTTTGAAGGCAGTGAACATCAGACCATGAGCCTTACTCTCCTCTGACGACGCGGTCGTGGACCGGGAACTATCAGAGCTGTATTGCATTGTGCCTGAGCCTTGCGGAGCGGCCTCCTGGTCCGTTGTGACTGCGAAAATGTAAATGTCTACGTGTTCAACAACAAAGCGCCTTGTAGCGCCGTTCCATAGGCTTAGCGCCAGCAGTACCGCCCTTCATCACGCTCTGCTAGGGGTGGTTCCTACGCGCCGATCCTAGCGCCGAACCGCGCGCCATCATGTCCTGAGCTTTGTCACGTGGTTTGGACCCCTGCCACGCCGCACGAACAACGGGGCTTGGGCGGGTGCTTGACCGCTTGTGTCGTGCCGGTATGCTGCCGTCATTCCCGCCACACTGTCCAGCGCCTATTCTTTCTTCTCGCTTGCGAGAAGAGTCAGGGACAAATCTGGCTGTCGGGAAGGGAATAGATTACGGCACTTCAACCGCGTAACAACAAGCGGTCTATCCTCTCTATAGCTCAGGATGAACAGTAGGATGTTTTCTTTTGGGCTTCGTCCTGAACGTCACTCTGAGGGTTATCTTGAAGGTCGTACCGGGCAAGTTCCGGCGATGTTCGCACCAGTCGCGTGAACGCCTCACTGTACGATAAGTCGTTAGCGACGGCATACAGCCGAAATATGCGGACGGCCGCCGGGTCAGGGTCTTTTATCTGGAAGGGCCAGTCTCGTTTTACTTTGTCTTTGGGCATTCGTTTTTCCTCCAAAAAAGTTAAGGTGAGCAGTTTATGCCATGCTCAGGGCATTCGATCGTTCAGCTGTTTTAAGTAACTCCTATAACGGTCCGTCGGTGCCTAGACGGAGTTTCCTGATGCGCTCAATAGCGTACGTACGCGCATCCCGCCACACTTCCGAGAAGTTTTCAGTCCACAGGTAGTCAGTTATCAGTTCCGCCAGATACGACCATTCTTCGGGCGTCAAGCTCTTGGCTGTCGCCAGATCGTCCTCGCCGTCTTTCGTCCATTCCTCGTCTGCCAGACAGTCCTCTTTGCGGCACTCAACTTCGTGCTCGAAGTCTTCGATGCAGAGTGACAGTATAGGATATTCTTTGTGCTGTGTGTCGGTGACTTGCATTGTCGTGGCTCCTGTTTACACTTCTATAGTCAATCGCTGTTCGCTAATTCCTGCCGCCTTCATGTTCGCTATGGTCTTCAGCAGGTTTTCGCCCAAGTCAATGCGGCTGGCGAGCTTCTTACCGGGGATGATGAGTTGGTTGGTCGGTTTAAGGGCAGCCATAAACTCCTCGTATGTCGTGCCGTATTCCTCCTGAAACTCTTTCTTCAGCTTCGCTACTTTTTTTCTAATGCCGCCCTCGTGCTCAACTGACAGATCAGCCAGTAAGTAGTACGGTTCATACGCTTCCAGATAATCCGATACATCGCTATCCTGAACCGCAAACCAGAACTTGTGAACGTAAGAGTCACCCTTTTCGCTTCCTACCTCGTCGGCGTAAATGTATCGTCCCATGTGATTGTTTCCTGTTTACGCTGTTAAAAGGTTCAAGCCTTTTTCTGCCGTGCTCGGGGCGTGTTACTGGCAAGGTCGCTAGACCTGGTAGCATTCAACTATCCGGCTGTCCAACCCGGCCGCCGTTTCTTTCGCGTGGGCCTTCGCTTTCGCCAAGCTGGTGGTATGGACGGTAAACAGTTTCGTTGCCGGGCCGATGCTGTGTAGCGATCGATAGTGGATACGTATCATATAAGCTTTCATTGTCATTGCTCATCGTCGTCGGTTTCAGTTTCACTAGCTTCGTGCTCGTTCCCGCAGCCGGTACAGATAAATTTTTCGATACGCATAGTTATTGCTCCTGTAGACCGTTACATACTGCACACCTTTGCGGTTCATCACCGACGAGATTATCAAAGAGCTGTTGGACGGTGCAGGCTTCGCACTCCTCGCGGACGCCGCCCAACACTTCGATGTAGAAACGTACCAGTTGTGCTTTCGTGAAGTTATACATATGTTCATCCTCCTTTGACTTGTTATGGACGCATATACCCCGCCAGCAGCAAGATCGCAAACAGCACCGTCACACAAATAACATCCGCCGTCGGGTTAGCCAGCCGCTTCCGGCGTGTCCAGTGTACCGGGCGCTCGGGCCGGTAGGGGTGAGAAATGATCTGGTAGTGCTTCATTCTCTTGCCTCCTTGCTTATTTGGTACTGTTCATTATAGGCAATACTAGTAATACCATCAATACTAGAAATAACAGAAATACATGACAGAGTAGTTTTGGCACAAGAAAAGCCATCCGGCCATGTACCGGAGGGCTCTCCAAAAGGTGGTAGCTCCACTACCTGTAATCGGTTCTACGCTTCCGGCTGCTTCGGCGCGTACGCCTCGTACATACCAGAGGTATCTCTCAAGTCAACATGCTGCCCGATAATTCCCAGGACCTCATGGTACTGCTTCATTCCCACGCCGAGTGCCGTTGCCACCTCCGCATTGAATTGTGCCAGCTCGTCTCCCTCAAGCAGCTCCTGTGTGCGGGCAATCGCCGCGAACATCGAGCCGTCGGTGCCGACCAGCTCAATCCGTAGCTCTGGCCGCTCTGCAGTATTCGGTTGCGGCGAGGCTTCCATTTTTATGTCTGCTCCTCCGTCTGCGGTGGCTGCGGCGCGTAGTCGGGGTACGTCGCGGAAGTATCCGTCAACGTCATAAAGGAATTAACGATCCCTAACATGTCGTCATACGTCGTCTTAGCTCCCGCCTGCGTCGCCTCCCAAACCGTCCGGTTAAAGTCCTTCAGCGCCTCGCCTTCCAACTGCCGCCGCGCCAGTGCGAGCAGCATGAAGACATTCCCGTCCGGCCCGCGCAGGTCCACATCCAACCGTGGCCGCTCCGGCTCGTTACCCTCATTCGCTTGCGGAAATTGCTCCATCGCCCTCCCTCCTTGTCATCGCGTTACACCAGTTTATGGCTGAGTTTGCCCCAACGCCAGCCACCCGGCGCGCCGCCATGTCGCAATATGCCGGGTTGAGTTCAATCCCGAGCCAACGCCTGCCGAGCTTCTCAGCCACCACGGCTGTCGTACCGCTGCCTAAAAACGGGTCTAACACCACGCCCCCGGCTGGACACCCCGCTGCAATGGGGGTCTCCAGCAAGGCCTCGGGATAGGCCGCAAAGTGGTTGCCAGGGAAGCCTTTGGTCGGAATCGCCCAGACACAGCGCTTATTGCGCCGCGTAGGCCGCGCACGGCGGGCGAGGGGTTGGGTAGACGGCTCGAACTGCTGCTGGAAATAGTAGCGGGGAGACTTCGCAAAAAAGAACAGGTACTCAAAATCAAGGGTGAAGCGGTCTTTGACGCTTTCCGGCACAACGTTCGGCTTGTGCCAGATAACCACATTGCGGAGCAACCAGCCCCGGCGGAGCATCTGGGCGGCAAAGCGGAAGGGGATAAGGCAGAGAGACTTCCGGGGAATGCCGCAGCGTGGCACTGCCGGGTTCAGCTCACCCAGCCGCTGCGCCTTGGGGTAGCGCACTTTAGGAGATTTCTGCGTCCCGCCGCCACCACTATAGCTATCCGCCAGATTGACCCAGCAGGTGCCGTCTGGCCGCAGCACCCGCTTCACTTCGTCAAAGACCGTACAGAGCCTGGTGAGGTACTCCTCATACGAACGCTCCAGTCCTAACTGCCCGGCAATGTGGTAATCGCGCAGATTCCAATAGGGCGGACTGGTGATCGCCATCTGCACGCTTGATCCCGGCAGCGTGCGCAGGACGGTGGTGGCATCGCCTTGGAGGATCATGCGGCGGCCTCCAGGCGTCTTCGCGCTGCCTCGTACCATATTGGTTCACGCTCGATACCGATGTACGCCCGATTCATTCGCCTCGCCGCGAGGCAGGTCGTGCCCGAACCCATGAACATATCCAGGACGGTATCGCCTTCCAGGGTGGACTTCGAGATTAAATACTCCAACAGCTTCACCGGCTTCTCAGTCGGGTGCTGCATGTAGTTCGACGGCACTTTATCAAAGTGCAGGATGTTCGCGTCCCGGCTGCCGAACAGGTGCCGGCGCCCTTTATGGGCGTAGAGAATCAGCTCGTACTGATAGCCGTAGTTGCCTTTGAGATCGCCTCTGGTGCGATTGTTCTTGGCCCACACCAGCACGTTCTTCAGAGTGAAGTATTTTCTGACAATCGCCGCCATCCGCGCGAAGGCTTGCCAGTTGGTGAAGATGTAGACGTGCCGGTCGTACTTCAGCTTGCGTTCCGCTATCGCCAGCGCCCGGTCAAGCAGCTCATACGCGCGCTCATCGTCGTTGGCAATACGCGTCAGCGGCAGCGCATGCGACCGGCTCAGGTAGTTGATTCCATAAGGAGGATCTGTAGCAATACAATCCACTGACGCATCAGGCAACCGCTTGAGCACCGTGAGGCAGTCGCCCAGCAGCAGCTTGGAAGTATTCTTTTCCCTCGGCCGAACATCTGTCGGTGCTGTGCCCATCACGTGCTCAAGCTTACCTCTGGCCGCCAGAGAGAGCAAGCGGTTTTTTTCAGAGCATACACCCCTTGGGAGGGCGATGCCGGAGCTTAACGGGCTAGCCGCCGCGAGATGTCATTATAGAGAATTCAGAAGAAGGGTATACTTTGGCCTTAGCTTACATTTCTTCAAGCCATTACGTTCTCCTCGGCGTCTTGAGAGTCAAAGATCTTCACCGGGCACCAGTACAACCATAACGCGAGCAAGCTAGCACCCGAACAGTTGGCCGAAGTGAATACCGTATTGCAATCGCCGCCCTCAGAATTCGGGTTACCTAAGGAATTCTGGGACGTACCCCAACTGAAGCAATATGTCGAGGTCAGCTTTGGCGTCGTCTACGAATGCGACCAATCGTATTCCTTCCTGCTCAAGTTTAGTAACCTGAGCTTTAAGTACGCGGACACGTTTGACCGGAAACGGGACGACGTGTTCATCGAAGAACGAATGCAAGCTATTAAGACCGAGCTGACATCGCTGCTGGCCGACAACTCCTGGGAGGTGTTTGCCGTTGACGAGGTCAAATTGCAGCAGGAAGCCATTATCCGGAGAGCCTGGCTCAAGAAAGGTGAACGTACGGTCATTAAGGTCAACCGCAACAAAGGGTCCCAAAGTTACATCGGCTTCCTGAACCAGAAGCTTTACGTGTGAGGTATACGAAATGGAGTGGCAGAACTCCAAAGAGGTGCTCAAAGCCTGCAAGCTATTCCTCGAAACACATCCGGACAAAAAGATCTGTTTGATCTGGGACAATGCGCCATTTCATAAGAGCAAAGAGATACGGGAGGAACTACAGAAAGGTGGCATTCTTACCCGAGTTCACCTTATTGCCATGCCACCCTACGCACCAGACAACAACCCCATTGAACACGTTTGGAATACGGCCAAGCAACGCGTTGCCAACATACAGGATGAGACGTTTGAGCGAACAAAGCAGGCATTTGCCCGCTTCGTCAGCAGCAGGTCATTCAGCTATACATTTTAGGCTTAGGCAGGTTTTGTTTTTAGGTTGCTATACGACTCACGGTTCGCTTATTTTTTAGGAGGTAAAATGAATTGTATTCCCCACTTTAGGTCTAAAAAAGTCTACAAAACGGCACTCTTTCCCCACTTGGCAAAAGTGCGTCAGGCTAAGGCCAAGAGTTTTTGTCAAAGTGAGGCGCCCCTCCTGTTCACTGGCAGAAAAGCGTGACCTTTGAGAACACAATTCTTCAAAACCGCCCAAAAAATGAGCGAACCAGGAGATACGACATCGTGCACCCACAGCAATGCACGGCTCCACCCGCTCAGCTATACTACTGGTATGCAACCCGCTTTTCTAAGCCTCACAGAAGCAGCCAGACAAACAGGCAAAAACACCGACACCATACGCCGCCTCATCAAAAAGCTACTGGCAGCCGACCCGAACACGCCCGACATTCTACAGCTACCAATCAAGAATGGCGCCCGCATGTACTACATCAGCATGGCGGGCCATATACAAAAAAGTTTACACCCGGTCTTGGAAGAAGCTGCGCGATGGAGAGGAATAGCGGGATTTGCGTATGATCAGGCGCGACGCCTACAGAAGTAGGAGCACCCCCTTTTTGATTCACATTCAGAATGATGGCGCTAGCACTGCTACAGCGATAACCTTATGTCAATTTCGCTGGCCAGGCATCATCACTTAGGAGCCGTCAGGGAATAATCCTTGCAAGATGAGGGAGGTTATGATAGACTGTGAGGCATGACACAAGAAGAAGAAATCCAGCAGCGCTACTTGCGGATAGCCGGAGATCTCACGGAGCGAACGCGCCGTTTATTCGCCGCCAACGAAGCGTTGTCGCTCGGTTGGGGAGGGATCTCGGCGGTGTCCCGAGCGACCGGGCTGTCGCGACAAGTGATCAGTGATGGAATCCAAGAACTGCAGGGAGGAAAACGAGCGGAGGAGGGACGAGTCCGGAGAAAAGGAGGGGGACGCAAGAGCAACGTGAGCAAAGACCCCAAACTCTGCGAGGACCTAGAGCGGCTGGTGGAGCCGGTGACGAGAGGAGATCCGCAATCGCCGCTGCGCTGGACGAGCAAGAGTGTGCGCAAGCTGTCCAAGCAACTGCAGGGCATGGGCCATCAGGTGTCACATGAGTTGGTGAGCGAGCTGCTGCATGAGCTGGGCTACAGCTTGCAGGCGAACCGCAAGACGCAGGAAGGGGGAACGCAGCCGGACCGGGATGCGCAATTTGAGCATCTCAATGCGCAAGCCGCCGCGTTCCTGGCAGCAGGCGAGCCAGCGGTGTCGGTCGATGCGAAAAAGAAAGAACTAGTGGGCGATTTTAAGAACCCAGGGCGCGAATGGCATCCCCAGGGAGCAGCCGAGCAGGTGCGCGTCTACGACTTCCCCATCAAGGGGTTGGGGCGAGCGACGCCCTATGGGGTGTACGACCTGGGACGTAATGCAGGCTGGGTCAACGTGGGCATCGACCATGATACCGCAGCATTTGCCGTGGAGAGTGTCCGCCGCTGGTGGAACGAGGTGGGACGAGAACAGTATCCACAGGCCAAACGCTTACTCATCAGCGCCGATGGCGGAGGCAGCAACGGCTCGCGGGTGCGCTTGTGGAAGTGGGAACTGCAACAGTTGGCCGATGAGACGGGACTCGCCATCACGGTCTGTCACTTGCCGCCGGGCACCAGCAAATGGAACAAGATCGAGCACCGTCTCTTTGCCTGGATCAGCCAGAACTGGCGCGGCAAGCCGCTCGTGAGCTACGCGGTGACCCTGCTGGACGCAAGGTGTCGGAGGAAGAGATGGCCACCCTCTCCATCCAACCGGACTCCTTCCACGGCGAATGGAACTACACCATCCTGCCGCGAACCGCCTCAGTTGACAACATTATTCCCTGACGACTCCTAAGCATCGCGACACGACACGATGGCAACGCTGCGCGCAACGTGTGGGAGGCCTCGAGTCCGCCTCCACCGGGCATTTCAATATCCAGCAGAGCTACTTCCGGTCGAGAGGCAAGAGGGTCGTTATTCATCCTCTCTTTTACTTCTTCTACTGATAAATGTGGCGCTGCTCTTGTTATCCTTGCCATCGCTCTTTCCTTCCGATCTTGGTTTCCTCTTTTCAGAATTCTACCACAGACCGCAAGTTGGTATAAGGTTCCTCCTAGCACCTTCACCCGTTCCCGCAGACCAGGCAGTCCATTGCCCTGGCTTGCGCGTTTTGCTGATGCGTCTACGGCTCGTACCCCATCATTGAGCACCTCTATCTCCATCATTCCCTGCTTCTCTTCGAGCCGCAGGAGACAGTGCCGCGCTCGGCTGTGACGAATCACGTTGGTGACTCCTTCCCGCAATGTCCATCCCAGGACCGCATCAAGCGCCGGAGGAAGCTCTCCTGTGTGTTGTTCGATGGAATACGCGATCCCCGCTGCTTCCAGGAGTTGGCGTGCCCCATCTAATTCATTGGTCAGGGTCGGTTGTCGGTAGCCCGCGACGGTCTTGCGGACTTCGCGCAGCGTCTTTCGCGAGAGCTGTTCAATCTCGGCGAGTTCCTGGGCGCAACGTGTGGGATCACAGGCTACCAGGCTTCGGGCTAACTCGCTCTTGAGCGTCATCACCGAAAGGGTTTGTCCCAGCAGATCATGCAAATCCCGCGACAGACGAAGACGCTCTTCTTCCACTTTCGTCCAGGCGAGGGTCTGACGTGCGGCATGCAGTTCTCGGATGGCGCTACCCATGCGGGCCACGCCGATCATATCCAGGCCCAGCCCGCGCACCAGCAGCATCAGCGCGATGAGCCACCAATCGACTCCCGTAATCCCTCCATGCATGCCGACAGTGATGAAGAGAGGGAGAAGCGTCAAGAGGACAATCGCGGCAAACGCGCTACGCATGGGAAGCAGCACCCCGGCAAGAGCACTCACTCCGATGAAGAGCCAGAGAAAGGACAGATCATACACCAGGCTCAACACGAGCACCAGCGTGGAAAGCGCGACAAAGAGGAGGATCGAGAGCCGGGAACGTGCGCGTGCTCGCGCTCCCTGGCTCACGGGATGCGGCCACATCAGCCAGGTGTAGCTGCCCGCAAAAAAGAGCAGCGCGAGGAGTCCCAGAACAAGACGCCACGCGGCAAGAGGCTCGCGCACCAAAGCAACCAGAGGAAAGAAGAGACACACAAGCCAGGCGTGCTGGTAGAGCCGCCAAAGATGGAAGGTGACTCCACTGGAAGCAATCACGTCATCTGAAAGAACGCTGCCACCCGCATTCGGGCCTGTCCTCTTGCTTGCTGGCGTTGGCTGATCTGCATGTGTCTCTCCTGTTTGCCTCCTCTCGCCCAAACCTTTTTCGTAATCTCATTGTACCATCACTTCGTGAAAGCTGATCTTGCTCACTCCCTGGACTCGATCACGACCGTCCCAGCGGTGCCATCAAGCGTCACGCGGCTGCCGGTCGCAATCCGCTCGGTTGCACCAGCTACTCCGACGACGGCAGGAATACCATACTCGCGAGCCACAATCGCTCCATGTGCCATCACTCCCCCCACTTCCATCACCAGTCCTGCTGCTTTGAGAAACAGGGGGGTCCAGCCGGGGTCCGTCGAAGGTGCCACCAGGATTTCGCCTGGGGAGAGATGGGCGTCATGGGGATCGAGGATCACCCGCGCAGGCGCTCTCACGCGACCAGCAGAGGCAGGTGTTCCCTGCAACGTTCCTTCGGTTTGTGCAAGGTCCTGGGTTCTCTGTGACTGCGTGGTAGCTTCGGTGCCATCGGAGAGCAGGACCAGGGGCACATGACGACGCCCAAGCTCCCGGTCAAAGGTCGCTCGTCGCTCGCTCACGCGCGCACGTTGGTCCGCTCCGGCCAATGCTGCGTGGACTTCAGGAAAGGAGAGGAAGAAGACATCTTCAGGCTCTTTGAGCATGCTCGCCCGAACCAATGCCTCTCCGACCGGCCAGAGGAATGTGCGTACCTGGGCCAGGCGCAACCCCACGACAAAACGTGTCATCTCGCGGAAGCCAGCGAGAGCATGGGCGCGTTGCAGGCACAAGCGCACGAGCCACCCACGGAGCCAGTGCTGGTGTCTGGCTCTCTGCGCAAGCTGCGTGATCATCATCCGTGCGGTATCTCCAGCACGTTGGAGTTGACGATCTGGTGTGAGAACCTGGTCCTCCACCTCCAGGTAGCCGGTGAGCACATCAAATACATAGGTTGGATCCTCCGACCAGCGCGGCGTCCCCAGGTCGAGTTCACCCACTCCCTGATGGCCGTACTCCTGGAGGAAGCGGGCGACATCCTGTTGGAGGGGAGCGGAGAGCCGCCCGTGTTGATAGGCTTGTGCAAGCTGCCTGGCAGGTGTATTGGTAAGCAGGTGCAAGCTTGTCACATCTGCCCGGATCTTCTGGGAAAGCCTCCAGAGCGCCAGGTTCATCTGGGTGGTGGGATTGGTTGGTGAGCTACCCAGAACGGTCTGACACTCCTCCTCCGATGCCAGTTCACCAAGCAGTCGCCGGGCCAGCGCAAAGCTCTGCATGCCTGCAAGCATGACAGGTGAGACATGAAAGGCCAGGCGCAGGCAGGACAGCAAGAGGCGCTCCGCCTGGGCAAGATGGGTAACGGTGGAGGTATCCTCCTCAATCTGTAAGCCATTGCGCAGCTGTTCCACGAAACGCTGCACACGCCTCGTGGCGGCATTGGGCGCGATGAGTGCCTGGAGCAGATACCAGGGCAAGCGGGTGCGCACAAGCAGCAGCACAAGCGCACACCCAAACGAGTACCTCGGTGTTGGGCGTAGCGAGAGCCGTGGATCAGTCACCAGATGCTCGAAACTGGTGGCTGCGTGGACCTCCGCCTCGCGCATGGCTTCGATGAGGAGGCGACGCCCAAAGGGGTTGCGAAGCGCCTCGGTGACCTCGAAGAACGGACGACTGGCGGCTTCCTGGACAAAGCTGGGACCGGTCAGCGGATCGGGAGGCGCATGACCGATGAGCAGAAGAAACCCGGATGCGAGAAGCCTCAAGGCAGAAAGGCCCAGAGGGGTGAAAGGGCGGTAGGTGCCTTGTTGGACACCAAAGGCCAGGTAGACGCTGAGGGTCTCATCACTGGACGGAGCGCCAGCCGGGAGGGGAAACAGGGTCGTAATGGGTCGTGCCTGGAGAAGCTCGATCTGGCCGGATGGGTCACAGG